>Ga0233396_1000058_pt1 | contig 52219 bp, 38 predicted proteins | sample 32DmetaG_FD_183169 | JGI IMG/M metagenome (GOLD analysis project Ga0233396, IMG submission 183169) | Seawater microbial communities from Monterey Bay, California, United States - 32D | ecosystem: Environmental > Aquatic > Marine > Coastal | place: USA: California | collected 2016-10-19 | reverse complement strand
CCTAGTACTTTTATTCCTATCGAAAAACTAGATGCAATTTGTCCAGTAGCTCCTGACAGCAACTCCACAGCGACACCCGAAATGGACTTGTAAAGGCGCACCGCATCCGCCGAGCCTGGTTCGCCCAATTGCAAATACATCCCGTCCGGATCGGATGCCAGATCTGGAGCTGCTGCCGTTAAATAGATTCGAGCAAAATTATTTCCCGATAGAGAAAACTCCTGTCGTGTGGTCAAATGCCACTCTTTTTTTTCTAATGAGGTAAGTCCATGCGGCAAGGAGAGGTAAGACGTTGCGGCCACACTGTTGTTCAACTGCAATTCACTCGAATTGTTGACAATATAATCGTTAACTGTTCCCTCCCACGCAGGGTTTATTGAAAAATTCCCATCCGAAAAGTCATCAATAACTTGCGCATAAATTGGACAATAGATCAAAAAAATAACGGCCGTAAAAAAGGTATTCATAACTTGTAAATGGTATCCTGAGTAGAATATACTAAATTTGTCTAAGAACCAGAAAAGAAATAAAAATGAAAATTGCTGTAGTTGGTGCAACGGGAATGGTAGGACACGTCATGCTAAAGGTTCTGCGAGAACAATCCATTCCAATCACAGAATTAATTCTTGTGGCTTCGGAGCGATCGGTGGGGAAAGTCATCGATTTTGGAGGGATGGAATGCACTGTTGTCGGACTTCAAACAGCTCTTGAACATGCTCCAGATATTGCTCTATTTTCAGCCGGTGGGTCAACCTCATTGGAGTGGGCTCCAAAATTTGCTGAAAAAGGCACAATCGTCATCGACAACTCTTCGGTATGGCGAATGGATCCCACAAAAAAATTAGTGGTTCCAGAAATCAATGGAGGCCTTTTGACAGGAGACGAAAGAATTATCGCAAACCCTAACTGCAGTACAATCCAATTGGTTCTTGCGTTAAAACCGCTGCACGACGCTTATACAATAAAACGTGTGGTTGTTTCTACCTATCAATCGATTTCTGGAACAGGTGTGGCAGCAGTTCAACAGATGGAAAATGAGCGAAACGCAATCAAAGGCGAGATGGCTTATCCCTATACAATCGATCAAAACTGCTTGCCGCATTGCGACGACTTTACAGAAAATGGGTACACCAAAGAGGAAATGAAGTTGACCAATGAGACCAAAAAAATCTTAGATCCTTCGATCAATGTAACCGCAACAGCTGTGCGAGTTCCTGTTCAAGGAGGGCATTCAGAAGCGGTAAATATCGAGTTTGAAAACGACTTTGATTTGTCTGAAGTGCGCAGGCTGTTGCATGAACAAAATGGCATTGCCTTAAAAGACGATCCCACCACAAACACCTACCCGATGCCACTATATGCACAGGGGAAAGATGCTGTTTTTGTTGGACGGATTCGAAGGGATGAATCTCAAGCAAACACACTAAACATGTGGATTGTAGCCGACAACCTCCGAAAAGGAGCTGCCACAAATGCCGTGCAAATAGCACAATTGTTAATTGACAAAAACTTGGTGTAAAACCAATGAACGGAAATTTTCCCATTCTGCAGCGCAAACGATTTTCTTTTTTATCGTTTAAAAAAAGTTAGAAAGAAACGGTTTTCAAAAAACTGTATTTCTTTATTTTTTACTTTTTAATCAATCAAGCTACGATCGAAAAATCCAACGTCTTTTTAACGCATTCCCACGAAAATCATCCAATTCCTCGGTGATTCCTTTGTTAATAAACTTCGCAAGTAGTTTTTGCGTTCCTTTCCCTTGTTTGTAGTCCATTTCATCTCCAAAAATCGGAACGATAAACAAAAAGTTGATTTCCTTTCCATTTGATTTTACAGGAGCCATTTCCTTTTCGAGCAGCATTGGTTTCACCAAAATAAAATGGTTTTGCTTCATTGTTGAAGAAAGTGACTGCATCTCTTTTCCGCAGGGCATGGTGTGTCCATGTCCGAACCATGTTTCATTTTCCTGAACGTATTTTGCTAGACGTTGGATCCAATGAAACACCCAATTTGTATTTGGATTTGAGCGGTCTTCCCAATCCCAATATCCAGGCAAACAAAAGCACAATTCATTGAATTCTTTGCCTTTTTCCTTTTCATGAACAGGCATCTTATACTTACTTAAACCATTGGTAAGTAGAACATTTACAGGGATTTTGGCTTCAAGATCGAGCATTAAAAGCGGCAGCTCTCCATCCTGAACGGGAAGGTCCACCACGCGTTCTTCACCAAAACGTTGTATCAATTCGTTTTTCACACCGCTAAGATAACTGAATTAAGTGTTTGTATGCGCATTTTTCAACTAGAGAACCTTCTCCAATTGATACCAAAATGCCTCGTTTGAGTTCACGCAACCCTGTTCCAACAATTCGTGAATTTCATCCTCTCGGACTTTGGAATAGGCTTTTTCTGTTTTGAATACCGTCAGTTGTTTTGCGCTGTTCGATAGGGCATCATGAATTGAATTTGGCGTCGATAGATTTACTGTGTCTGCCGTCGCATTTATGGAAATTAATTCGATGCGGTCGGGCTTCAAACTAAAAACCATACACGACCTTGTTGTCCGGTGTTCAATAAAACGGAGGTTCTCATATACTTTTTGCAGGACTGTATCAGAAAACAATTCAACCAATTCAATCGCTTTCTCCGGAGCGGCTGTATTCATCTGCTCCCATTCGTCTGCATGAATCCCATTAACGATCAAAAAGGCTTTTAAATCTTCTTCCAAAAGTTCCAATTCCTCTTGCGATAACATTCTGTATCTCATGCAACAAAGATAGCACATCACATAGGTTTGCCTGCTGTTCGTTTCATTTTTTATTTTCCGATATCACGGCGTCCAGCAGTTCGTGGTTTGAGAATTCGTCCTACGCATTCAATTTTCTGTAAATTTGTGCCATGCAAGAAAAAAAAGGAATCGCCATTCTTGGATCTACAGGATCTATTGGCACACAAGCCCTTGATGTTATTGAATCGTATCCAGAGGTTTTTGACCTTCAAGTTATCACAGCCAATACAAGTGCAGACTTACTCATTGAGCAAGCAATAAAGCACCAACCCAATAGTGTAGTTATCGTGGATGAACATCAATTCAAAAAAGTACAAGACGCCCTGTGGGACCACGACATTCATGTGTATGCTGGGGTGGACGCTCTTTCTCAGGTGGTGGATTCCAATGATGTGGATACCGTTCTCACCGCGATGGTGGGCTATGCTGGATTGCGACCAACATTGGCGGCAATTCAAGCAAAAAAGACCATTGCTTTGGCCAACAAAGAAACTTTGGTTGTTGCTGGGGAGTTGATCACGAAAGAAGCGCAAAAAAACGGTGTAAATATTTATCCCGTGGATTCGGAGCATTCCGCCATTTTTCAATGTTTGATTGGAGAGTTTCACAACCCGATCGAAAAAATTTACCTGACGGCATCGGGCGGTCCTTTTCGCGGTTATTCACATGAGCAATTGAAGCACGTGACAAAAGCGCAGGCGCTAAAACACCCAAATTGGGAAATGGGCGCAAAAATTACCATTGATTCGGCATCGATGATGAACAAGGGATTGGAAGTCATCGAGGCAAAATGGTTGTTTCATTTGAGGCCCGATCAAATTGATGTGATCGTGCATCCGCAATCCATTGTTCATTCCTTGGTTCAATTTGAAGATGGCAGTATGAAAGCACAAATGGGACTTCCAGACATGAAACTTCCGATACAATATGCCTTTACTTATCCCGACCGCCTGAAAACTGATTTTCCACGCTTCAACTTCATGGATTATCCCGAATTGACCTTTGAACAACCCGATTTAAAAACGTTTAGCAACTTGCAGTTGGCCTTTGATGCGCTGCATACGGGAGGAACAGTAGCGTGTGCGTTGAATGCTGCAAATGAAGTAGCTGTAGATGCCTTTTTAAAAGAACGTATTTCCTTTTTAGACATCTCAAGAATTAATGCCGAAACCATGAATGCTGTCGCTTCTATTTCACAACCCACACTCGAAGATTACATTGCCGTGGATGCAGAGGCGCGCGCGCATGCCTCCAACTTGTGCAAATAATTTAACGGACATTCCAAAGTTCAAGGATACGCTATTTGATTTATGCTACACTTTGGAGTTTAACTGCAGGTCACAAAAAAACCCTCAACTATTGCTAGTAAAGGGTTTCAGTTGCGCTCCTTCCAGGGCTCGAACCTGGGACCCTCTGATTAACAGTCAGATGCTCTAACCAACTGAGCTAAAGAAGCAACTTTAATTGCCGTAAGGCGAGTGCAAATATAGACAAAGAATTTATTTTACAATAAAAATGAGCAAAAAAATAAACACCCCCTTTGGGCAGCTCAAGTTCGGCGGAATTAAAGTGTAGTACTACAATCGCTACCTGAAAGAAGACAAATAGATCGAGGGGATTCTTGGCGTTTCAATTTAGACTTGATACTTTTTCGTTTATTTGTGATGGACCTGTTCAACAAATGAATGAATTATTGCGCACGTAGATGAAATCAAAAACAATTACACTTATTGAAATCGGTGGCTCTCACGACGAATGCTTGCTCAGTCAAATGAACGCAATTAAAGCTTCTCAACGAACTGTTTTGCTCATTACATCACGTGAAATCTTTGAGCGCAACCCCCACTTTCAAGAATATACTGATGCCCCTTTTTTTGTAAATGCCTCAGGGAAAAAAAACGAACGCCGCAAAACCGTCTCGAAAATCTGGAAAAAAATCAAATCTTCAAATTGCGATAAAGTCGTTTTAAATACAGCCGAAGGGAATCTGATTCGGTTGCTCTGCATCAAAGCACTGTTCAACAAAATTGAATTCATCGGAATTGTCCATGATACAAGAAAATTCAAAAACAGCTTTACACAACGGATCATCAATAAAAAAATAAAAAAGTACTTGATGCTCAGCGAACACCTGGTGAAATCAATTGTTCCAAAAAACGGTCTGACACTGGATTATTTCTACCCGATACGGTATGCCGTGCAGCCACATCCAATCGAAACTCCCCGAAAAAAAACAATCGTAATTATTGGTGGTGTTGAAAATCGGAGAAAAGATCTCGCTGGCTTTATTCATATGGCACTGCAAGTGCGACAGAAAAATATCCAATTTATTTTCCTTGGAAAAAGCAACCTTGAACTAAAGGAAGTTGCTGAATTTCAATCCAAATTGAAAGAACACCAGCTCGATGAAACCGTTACAACCTATTCAGAATTTGTCCCACAAGAAACATTTGATACGATTGTTCAAAATGCAGATTTAATTCTGCCCCTAGTACACCCAAATACACAGAGCGCCGAAGAATACTTTGTAAGACGAATGTCCGGGGCAATGTGTGTTTCATTCGGTTATAAAATTCCGCTTCTGCTCCATGAAGCATACAAAGGAATTAAAGAAATGCAAACTGCCGGATGCTACTATACCATTGGTTCTTTTGATGCTGATGTATCCAATGCATTCGAAATTGCCTCGGAAAAATCGAACCAAATGAAAGAATGCCAATTCTACAATGCAGAATTTCAGGAAAACAAATACCTCTCTTTCTTGGATAGCTAATTGTTGCTTTTAACCCTCAAAGTGTGCCCTGATTATTTTTGCTTTTGCACTCCCCACAGCAGCAGTCAAATCCTCTAGAGAGGCCCGCTGGACACCACCAATGGATTTGAAGGTTTGGATCAGTTGTTCGTAGGTTTTTTCTCCTACACCCTTTATTTCTGTTAGTTCAGAAACCAAAGCGCCTTTGCTTCTTTTGTTCCTGTGGTGGGCAATCCCAAAACGATGCGCTTCATTTCTTAAATATTGAATCACACGAATGCTTTCCGATCGTTTGTCAATATAAACAGGAATTGAATCTCCCGGAAAAAATAATTCCTCCAGTTTCTTCGCGATTCCAACAATGGCAATTTTCCCTCTCAACCCCAACTTTTCGAGTGCTTTCAATGAGGAGCTCAACTGTCCTTTTCCACCATCAATAACTATGAGCTGAGGCAAAGGCGCTCCCTCTTCCAACAGTCTTTTGTACCTGCGAAAGACGACTTCCTCCATCGAAGCAAAATCATCTGCCCCCTCCACCGTTTTGATGTTAAAATGACGGTAATCCTTTTTACTCGGCTTTGCATTTTTAAAAACAACACATGCTGCAACAGCATTGGTACCGTGAAAATTTGAATTGTCAAAGCACTCAATGTGCACCGGAAGATCCGTCAACCTGAAGTCAATACGAATCTGCTCCAATATGCGCTCTGTATGCCGCTCCGGGTTTTTAATTTTCTCCTGCTTGGCCTTTTCCAGTTTGTAAAACTTCGCATTTCTCAAAGAAAGATCAATCAACGATTTTTTATCGCCCCGCTGAGGAGTAAAAAACTGAACGCCATCCAAGCTCAAGTCCAATGCATCTTCAACTAAAATTTCTTTCGATAAGCTCTTGAAACGGTCCCGCAATTCCGGCAACACATACCCGATTATACTTGAAGGCGATTCATCAAGTTTTTTCTTTACCTCAACAGTATATCCGTGTATAATGGCTCCGTTGTTTATGACCAAGTAATTAACAAAGGCTGATTTTGAATCTTGTACCATAGTAATTACATCAACCTGATGGATTGTGGGAGACACCATTGTTGACTTCGCCTTGTACCGTTCAATGACTGTTATTTTTGCTTTGATTTTCTGTGCTTCCTCAAATTGCAATTGCGCTGAACGCTCCTGCATAAGTAATTTTAGTGATTGAATCACCGCGCCCAGATTTCCCTTCACAATGTGCTCGATGTCTTTGATGTATTGATTGTAATCCTCCGCCGTCTCCTCTCCGATGCAAGGTCCTTTGCAATTCCCAATGTGGTATTCCAAACACACCTTGTGCTTGCCTTCTTTTATCTTCTTTTCTGAAAGGTCAAGTGCACACGTTCGCAACGCATACACATCACGTATCAATTCAAGCAATGTGTTGACGACTTTTACACTCGGATAAGGTCCAAAGTATTTTGAGCCATCTTTGATCATTCTCCGGGTCGTAAATACACGTGGAAAGGGCTCTTTTTTGATGCAAATCCAAGGATAGGTTTTGTCGTCTTTGAGTTGGATGTTGTATTTCGGCTGGTACTTTTTAATCAAATTGTTCTCCAACAATAAGGCATCCAACTCCGTATCCACAACGATATACTTAATGTCCTCAATCTGACGGACCAAGACCCTGGTTTTTCCCGAGTCGAGCTTTTTGTTGAAATACGATGCGACCCGTTTTTTTAAATCCTTTGCCTTGCCAACATAAATTATTGTTCCCGACTTGTCGTAATACTGATAGACCCCCGGCTTGTTTGGGAGTACCTTAAGCTTCAACCGTATGAACTCTTTCTCTGTGGACATTTACTCAAAGATACGCAAAAGACTTCTTCCAATCCTGAGGTCTCCATTTGCATCTTCTCCAAAAGAAGGCGTTCCAGTTATTCCGAAATCAAGTTGAAGAGCTCGTCGAGGTTTGGAGAAATGATGATTTCAATTCGACGGTTCTTCGATTTGTCTGAAGGATCAACAGGATGAAATTCAGACCTCCCTGCAGCCATCAGCTGTTGTGGACCAATCTCAGAGTTGGATGTCATTATCCCAATTACAGAAGTTGCACGCAACACAGACAATTCCCAATTGTTTTTTGGGTGTTTCGAGCCCGCCATTTTGTCCGTGTCTGTGTGTCCTTCGACAATAATTTCTAATTCTTTCTCTTGCTCGAGTACTTTTGCCAATTCAATGAGCGCACTTTTCCCTGCATTTTCGACTGTCGTGCTTCCGGATCCGAATAAGAGTTTGGCCTCAAGACTCACATAGATTTTCCCGTTGCGCTCCTCTACCGATAAACCTTGGTTTTCAAAATTCTTTAATGCGCGCGCCACTTTCTCTTTTAATAGCCGTGTAGCGGCCTCCTGTTGTTCGATCAATGCATTGAGTTGTGCGAGCTCCTCTTGCTGCTCCTCAATGTGCTGCTGCTTCATTTGTAAGTCTTGCCTCGTTTTCAACAGCGCGTCCTCCTGTTTCTGCAATTCAATCCGACGTGCCTCAAGATCGGCATTTAACGCTGCAACATCGCGTGCACCACTCAGCCGCAGTTTGTCGAAATTGTTCTCAAGCACTTCATTGATCTCCGCGAGTTTGTCGTATTTGGCAATCAACACTTTGTAGTCACGATGCATCACCGTTGTGTCCTCAATAAGCTCTTTCAACTCCACTTCGGCTTTGGCGTATTTTGTTTTTACATCTTTGAATGACGCTTCATAATCCAAGGCGTTATTTTTATATTTCGCCAATTCGTCACTGCACTGTTGTTCTTTGGCCTGGAGTTCCTCGTATTTTTTAATCGGGACACAGGAAATCAGTAGGGTTGAGAAAATCAAAAAGGCACAAACTAGTTTCATATCGATCTATTTTAAACAAAGATGACGAGAACTATAGCTTATTTTCCAACTTGCAAACAGATTTTATACACACTAACAATTGGATAAACTGCCTTCAGTGAAAAGAAACCACTGAAAAGAATAGACATAAAAAAATGGCTTGTCCAAAAGAACAAGCCATTTTCAATGCTAAAAGATTGTTTATTCTTTCAATAAAACGGTGCTGTATTTCGCTCCTTTATTGCTTGTTACAATAAACATTCCGCTGTCCAAATCGCTAACATCAATCGCTGCGCCAGAAGTGTATGCATTGATCGTTTTAACAACTCTTCCAGATAAATCCAAAATCGTTAAGTCTTGTGCATTTCCTTCGAAATTCACAACTACTTGATCGTTCGCTGGGTTAGGGACCACTTGGAACAATTCCGCGTTGCCCATCTCGTTTAATCCGAGAGCACATGCATCACAACTGTTCCAACAAACAACAGGAAGTGTTTCATCCACAGTAACAGTGTAAATACGGTTATCGAAACCATCCGAAATTGTATCAACACAAACGTCTCCAGGAGTCAAAGCTTCTTGATCCGTCCAATTGTCTACTGAGAATTTGTACTGGTACGTCCCAGCTGGCATCTGAACCGCTAGTTCGTATACTCCTCCACCCATATCGGTCATTGGAGCACAATCTCCACACCATCCATTGAACTCACCACTAAGGTTAACAGCAGTTCCAATTGTTCCTGTGTATTCAGACATATCAACGCTGAACGTAACTATAGGATCTACAACCACTGGAGCAATTGTTCTTTCATACTCAAATCTCCAAAAACCACCACCAGCGATTTCAATATCCACGGTCATGTTGTTGTCGTTGTTAGAGAATGCCACGATGTACGTAATTGTAGATACAGCGTCAGCAGGTGATGCTAACTCTCCTAAATTGTACACTTTCGCTAAACCAATGTGCGCTCCCAAACCATTCACAGTTACAGTTCCTGCTGCGGCATCAAAAGAATACGTGTAAGGCGATGCTGGATTTCCATCATGCGGAGCAATAGGAGTCCCACATCCTTCAGTCACTCCTTGCCATCCTTCAAGCCAAGTAGAACCATCCATATAGTGTGTCATTACACCTGAAGCATCAAAAGTGATTGAATCATCAAAAAGACAAGCTCTGGTCGTAACATCTGGAAGCGAATTCGACCACCAAGAGATGTCACCCTGACCAGGGCCAACACCCAAAGCACCAGCTTGATCAGCCAAGCGCCAAGTTCCTTCAATTTGTCCAAACGAAAGCGTCGAACATAGAAGTAATGATAAAGTAAATATTTTTTTCATAGTATATTAATTATAATTTGCACTAATATAGTAACTTTTACAATAAGTAAAAAGTATTCCTTAAAAAATGTATGAATCACAACAAGCGGTATTCCAGATTAATGGGATCGCTTTAATCATTCTCTAGATCAATGAGATACGCAAATGTAGTCGACAAAAATCAGTTGTGAAAATGCGGTTGATGCATTTGAGTAGCCTGGCGCATTGCCGCCAACTGCTGCAATGAATAAAAAAAGAACCTTTCCTAATCGTTTCTATATGGTAGCTTTTACAATAAGCAAGTCGAATTCCTTAGAAAAGGTATTTGAACCGAAAATAGCGGTGCTCCAAATCAATGGGAACGCTCGAATTGCTCTCTTATCATTGAAACACACGAACGTAGTCAACAAACATCGACTGTGGGAATGTTGTTGATGCATTTGGGTTGCCTGGCCAGTTGCCACCAACTGCTACATTGAATATGAAAAAGAAATTTTGATGAAATTCTGTCAAATCCCCTGCAGTAATCGACAATTCATTGTACTGCACATCATCGAGCAACCATTTTATCGAATTCTGATCCCAAATAATTGAATAGACATGAAACTCATCAGCTAACTTCCCGCCAGACACTGTAGTAGAATTGCCATAACTCGCATGGCCATTACTTTCCCAATGCGCCGTGCCATGTGCTGTCGCATCATTCGCCCCAGCACCACCGATCATTTCAAGGATGTCTATTTCACCACAAGCTGGCCAACCAACACTTTGAAAGCTGTCTCCTAACATCCAGAGTGCAGGCCATATTCCTTGACCATAAGGCATTGCAGCTCGAATATCAATTCTCCCGTACTGCCATGATTTGAGACCTTGCGTTTTCATGCGTGTAGAGGAGTAATTTGAACCTTCGTTTTTCGCGAAAATTTCCAAGTATCCACCCCCCACGTTGTAATTTTGATTGGTGTAATTTTGAAGCTCATTGTTTCCCCAGCCCCATGATCCTGTTCCTATATCAAAGGTCCAGTCAGAAGTGAGGGCTGTACCATCAAATTCATCGTTCCAAACGAGGGAATACCCTGGATACGAAATTGGCGTTTCATAACCGGACGATGGAGGAACATTCACAAACCCTGAAGCAGCGACATCCACGACATCGATTTTTTCTATGTAATCCGAATAGGTCGTATGCGCACGTGTAATCACTGTATACGTTCCGCTTTCAGTGTACATATAACTTGCAAACCCATCTGTAGATTCCACCACTGTTGTGTTTGCCGCTTCCGAATACGTTACGGTGTAAAAATTTACATTCTCTGCCGACGCTTGAATTTCTACTACCCCATCATTGATTGAAACCACTGTTGATAGGTTTGTAGGAAGTGCAGCAGAAGCAGGTTCTTCCTCCTTTTCACAACCTGAGCCGATCAGTGCCGACAAGGCGAAAAAAATTAAAATCAATCTATTCATTCTTCTCTACGCTAAAAAATTTATTCTGTCTTTAATAACAAGTACCAGTGCAATCCACCAGCATGGTGATCATATTGCAAAGACATTGTAGTATCTGATAACTCAAGGATTCGATATTCTTGAAGACCTGTATAAAATCCTAAGAACGCATCTCCCGAAATTGAAAGAATATCATCCGTTCCTTGAGTCAACAACCACGATTCACCCATTCGATCGGCAAATGGAGCTGTAAAATCCCCCAAGTTTTCAAATGATCCTGGGAAATTCGCCTGCAGCTCATTACTTACATAGACATCCCCATTCGTGATCATATCAAAGCCAAACGCATCAATACTGAACACATAACGGTCGTCGTACAGTCCGCAGCCTCCTTTATCACCAGGACCAGCAGCCCACCATTCAGGAACAGGACCTAAGGCGCTTTCTGGATCTGGACCTACTCCCATATGCCCTGAAGATACAGAGTCGATGTACCAAGTTTTAAATCCTGGACCGGATGTTCCTCCAGTCAACTTGTTGTAAATTGGATTGTTCAGCAATGAAAGGTCATCTTGATCGATGGTAATGTCCTGTGACGAACTTCTACTTCCCCCATTGTTAAATACCGTAAGCGTAACAGTGTAGGTTCCGGCGTACGGATATGTTGCAGATACATTGTTCCCCTGTGCATCACTTCCGTTGCCAAAATCCCATCTGCATTGAATGGATTGGTTGTTCGAAGCGAAATCAATAATGTTTGGGTTCGCAGCCGAAACAGTTACGGAAAACTGAGCGTCATCTGCAGTAGGCGCATCCCCTAATTTCGGATCTTCTTTTTTACATGATAAGAGTGCCGCTGCTACCGATACAAATAATAAATATTTCATAATTAAGTCGTTTTAAAATTAATAACCTGGGTTCTGTGACCAATTCCCTCCTGCAAGGTCAATTTCAGCTTGCGGTATAGGAAATAATTCATGTTTCCCCGTCTGGAATCCAGGAATTTTTGAAGCAGCTTGGCCCGTTCGAACCAAATCAAAAAATCGATGCCCCTCTCCAGAAAGTTCAAATCTTCTCTCTCTGTATATATCTTCTATACTGGAAAGATTAATTCCTTGTATTCCTGCTCTTGATCTAATCTGATTCACTAATTGCTGTGCAAGACCCGTGTTTCCTGTTTGATAGTGCGCTTCTGCAGCCATCAATAAAACATCCGCATAACGGATAACTCTGTAGTTAACAGGGCTAGTTAAATCATTGTCTGGCAAACCAATTTCGCCAATTCGCTTAATGTATTTGTTGTTGTAGTAACCTGTATGTCCTCCTGCTCCAATTGCGTAGCTAATGCTCTCTGCATTTGGCTGTGCGGCGATGAACGCATCCAGATCAAGAATTGATAAATCTCTTCTCGGATCAGTTGCTGCAAACGCATCGTACAAGTCTTGTGTTGGTAGGTTATAACTGTTCCCATCACCATAAACAGGTCCGTTGTATTGACGAATCCCATGGAATCCAGGAGCCGCATTTCCTTCAAGGCAAATGTAGCAGCCGTAGCCTCCACCTTCAAGACCACTGTACTCTACGTCAAAAACGGTTTCGGTATTGTTTTCATTGGCAGCGGTGAACAGCTCGGAATAATCACCAATCAAACTATATCCACCTTCTGCAATGACTTGGTCAAAGGTTGAAGCAGCATCCACAAATTTATTCTGATACAAATACACCTTACCCAATAACGACAATGCCGCCCCCTTGGTTGCATGCCCCTTAACCAATCCGGTATAGCTCATCACTGCTGCTGCCTCCGTTAAGTCAGTCTCAATCTGCGCATATACTTCAGACGCTGGAGTTCGATCGAGAGCCAATGCCTCCTCAATTCCAATTCGCTTATCAATAATAAGCGGAACATCTCCAAAAAACTTTACCAATTCAAAATAATAATAGGCTCTTAAGAACTTTGCCTCAGCCACGATGACATCTTTACCTACAAAATCAATTTTGTCTTTGTTTTCTAATAGGTAATTCGCTCGTGTAAGCCCTGCATAATTCCATCGAAACAAACTGCGTAAATCAAGATTTACACCTCCATGAGTCATTTCATCAATTTGGTGCAACCCTTGCGTATCGTTTACACTTTCTCCCCCTGCAATTGAATTGTCAGAAGCAATTTCTCCAATCCAAAGAGACATAAAGGATCCTTGAAGTAAATCATACGCCCCTGTCAACGCTCTTTCATAATCTTCTGCCGTTTGAAAGAAATTTTCCGCATCTTGAGTATACGGAGGATCAACGGCCAAGAATTTGTCACATGCGCTATTCATAAATAGCAACATGCCTAAGATTCCAAAATATAATACTGTCTTTTTCATGTCTTAAAATGTTATTTGAACTCCACCCATAAATGTTTTTGCCTGCGGATAGAATCCGTAGTCTACTCCTGCCGATAACGCATTCGAAGCGCCGATATCTGGATCAAATCCTTGGTACCGCGTAAGTGTAAATAAATTGTTTGCAGAAAGATATACTCTTACCGCTTCAACTTTTATTTTTCTCAAAATGGATTTTGGAATGTTGTACCCAAACTGAGCATTACGTAATCGAACAAATGAACCGTCTTCTACAAAATAAGACGAGAAAATAGTGTTTCTGGTTGAACCAGTTGTCAATCGCGGATGTTCATTTGATGTTCCTTCTCCAGTCCATCTGTTAATTACGTATCCCAATTGATTGGCATACGGCTGTTGTCTTTCGTAATTTCGAATTATTTCCTGACCAACGGCCGCATAAAGATTCGCTGACAAATCAAAGCCTTTGTATTTTAAATTCAATGAGAATCCCATTGTGAAATCTGGAATGGCTGACCCTAAGTAAGTTCTATCTGAATCATCATTAAAGTTAATCACCCCATCACCGTTTTGATCCACAAATCGAATGTCTCCAGGCTGCGCCCCTTCTTGAACAACCGTTGCATTGTCGATCTCTTCTTGATTTTGGAAAATCCCATCCATCTCATGACCGATGAAGTAACCAATTTCATATCCTTCTTCAAATCGAGTAGCGACACCTCCACCAATACTAAATGAAGCTCCCGGAATAAAATCTACTCCTGATGGCACTCCTGTTACCTTATTGCGAATCGTTGTAAAGTTTAAATCTACACTTGCGAACAAGTCTTTCCCCGGAAGAGTTCGGTATCCCAATTCAAACTCAAACCCTTGGTTAGAAACGTCTCCTGCATTAATGATCGGCGGATATCCACCAGCACCATAAGAACCTAATATTGCGGTTACGTCCGGCTGGAACAACAAATCAAATGTGTTTTTAACAAAGAAGTTGGTCGTAAAGTCAACCCTTCTCCATGCCGTAAGATCCATACCAAGATTGAACTGACGCGTTGTTTCCCATTTCAAATCTGGGTTTGACGGTCTTCCAATTGCCACACCTTGAGTAATAATGTCATTGAAAACATATACCCCTTCTCCATTCAAAAGAGCTCTGTATGCAAAATTGGCAATCTGATCATTCCCTGAAACACCATAGCTCACTCTAAATTTCCAATACTTAATAAAGTCAAGGTTGTAGAAATTTTCTTCTGACATCAACCATGCGGCTGAACCGGATGGAAACAGACCGTATCTGCTGTTCCCTCCAAATTTACTCGAACCATCACGACGCAAAATCGCAGAAACAAAATACTTTGATTTGTAGCCATATTCAGCACGTAAAAACGCCGAAAGTAGTCGCTCGTTGAATTCCCAAGAATTCACATTGTTCAAGAAACCTCCTTCCGCTTGGTTTGCTGAAATATCAGCATAGTCGAGTGAATTGTTTGGGATATTAAACCCTGTTCCATTTAAAGACTCTCCTTTGCGCTGAAAAACAGAAATGCCAGCAGTCGATTTTACTCTGTGAACAGAATCAAACACCCTGTCATAGTTTACGAAACTCTCAAACGTTAAATCGATATAAGATGCACGTTCTTCGTAAACAGACGCTCCTCTTTCTAAGAAAATACTATCGGCAATCTCAACAAGAGGCGACTCAAGATCTGCATTTACAGCTGTATTGGCATATTTTCCATCACCATACCAGACAAGTGGAGAGAATACCTTTCCTTTTGTTTGCGCGTAGTTGTAATTGAATCGATTTGTAAATGTGAAGTGGTCGTTGAAAGAATATACAAACTCCTCTTTCCCTACAAATTTATCTGCCCATCCCCAGTTGTACTGATTTTCAATTTGCGCAACTGGATTAATAATGTCACTTACTTCTTCCAAGTACGAGTAATTTCCATCTGGCGTTCTTATCGGCTCGTTTGGAAATGCATTGATCGTATTGTAAAGCACAGATCCAATTCCGCTTTCAGGAAGCGTATTTCTTAGTTCATTGGAATAAAGAAATACAGAGTTTAACTTCAACTTCGAAGTAATATCAGTGCTTAAATTAAGTCGCGCATTGTAACGCGAGAAATGCGACTTGTCGCCACCTACGATTCCATCTTGTGTAAAGTAACCCAATCCGATTGAATACTTTGTGTGTTCCGTTCCTCCCGTCATACTAAAGTTGTGACTTTGTACCGGAGAAGACACAAAAATTGAATCTTGCCAATTCGTTCCAACACCAAGAGCAGTATTATTAAATGGCATTTCTTGATCGCCAAATGCAAACGCCTCATTTTTAATTACAGCATATTCTTCAGCTGTCAATAAATCCAACCTTCTTGCAGTTTGCTGTACACCGTAGTATCCATTGTACTGAATTTTAGGCTTTGAATTTATCTTTCCGTTTTTCGTTTCAACGATAATTACTCCATTCGCTGCTCGAACACCATAAATACCTGCTGTTGCATCTTTAAGAACGTTGATCGACTTTATATCGGATGGGTTCAAGGCATTTAAACCCTCAGAGTCATAAACAACACCATCAACCAATATCAAAGGATCATTGTCTCCAAAAGTAGAAAGTCCACGTATACGAATGTTAGAAGCCCCTCCCGGTGATCCCGAGTTCGTTGAAATGTTAACTCCTGACACTTGTCCTTGGAGTGCCTGGTCCATCCGAGCTAGGTTCATCTTCTCAATGTCCTCTCCTTTTACTTTGGAAGTTGCTCCTGTAAGTTCTTTGGTTTTCACCTCACCATATCCTACAACGACTATTTCGTCAATGTCTTGGATCTCTGAAACCAAAACAACATTTATGTTTCGTTGGTCTCCTACAAGAATTTCTTGCTTCACGTAACCGTTAAAATAGTAAGCCAACGTTAAACCAGCAGTATCTCGAACCGTGATTGAGTAATTCCCATCAAAGTCAGTTCTGACACCGTTGTTGGTTCCTTTTACAGAAACAGAAACAAAGGGCAAGGTTTCGTTTTTCTCATTGAACACGAACCCCTGTATTGTTATGTCTTGTGATAGCGCCGAAAACCCGAAGCTAAAGACCGTAAATAAGAGTAATAATTTATTCATTTGAATTAATTTTTGGCACTAATATACTAAAATTTTACTTATTTTCTAAAGTACAATAACTACACGGTCCTTCGAGTATTGACTTGCTTCATTGTGCAAAACGGTCTCGAATTTAACCGCCCAAAAACAGTAAATTCGGAGAGCATCCTTTGTTCTTTTGAAGCAGGATTTCAAGGGGAAAGGACTAGTCGAAAAGCGGACAATTCGACGTGCCTGTTCGCCTGGGCTTGCACGTGGAAAACCGAAAAGACAACTCGTGTGTGTTTTTTACTACAGATTGTAGCGCTGTTAGGGCATAATCATACGAATAACTGACAGCAAATTGTTCTTTTATTTTGATACTGAATACTGCATTGATGGCGTCTCCAATTCTATAACCAAGACCGAATCCAAGCTGATTTTTGTAGTCTGCATATAAATTCACGTCAGCTGAAACTTTGTTTCCAGGGGGAATGCGAATCACAAGCGCAGGTAAAAAAGACACGTTTTCAGTAAAAGAAGCCCGAAGCCCACCGTTCAAGGCCATGTGAAACCGGTAACGCGAATTGTTCCCGATTTCTTCCCACTTGCTTGGAAACAGGTTTCGAAGCGCCATTCCCAAATAGAAATTTTCTGAATTGAACCATGCCCCAAACGATGCGTCCGGAGAAAGAAAATTGGATTGACGCATCACCGCAGGATCGGGCAACTGAGTCGTAGATGTTGTTGGGTCATAACCGGTCTGAACAACCCCGCCATAAATCCCGAGAGAAAGACGGTCATTTTCATTAAAGTTGTAATGCCCCGCATACGCCAAATTGATTCGATTTGTAGTGAACTGCCCAATTTGATCTGTCTCGAATTTAAATCCTGCACCATGACGCGCGCTAAACGCATACTTCCTTTTCACCTGTAGCGGAACTGTGAATGTTAAAAAGCCCGTATTGGGGGCACCTTCAAAGTCTTGCCACTGGCTGCGGTACAAGGTATGAATGTCCACACATGATTTTATCCCTGCATGCGCAGGATTGATTGCAAACTGATGCAAAAACCATTGCGAGTACTGCGGAATTTGCTGCCCATTCGAATGGAAAACCAACAACAAAAAAAGAACCGTAGCAAACTTCTTCATCTCAATAGAGTTAAGGTTCCACGTAAAATTTTGTCGCTCCCATCGTTGAGTTCTATAATGTAATAGTAAACACCCTCAGGCGACCTCCCCATATTTCCTGTACCGTCCCATGATTTCAAATTGGAATACGATAAAATGTGAGCCACTTTCTGTCCCCATCGGGAGAAAATAGTAACAGAATTATTCGGAAATGCATCCAATCCATCAATTGCCCACGTGTCATTCAAGTTGTCGCCATTAGGAGAAAAAGTGTTCGGAATCTCTAACTCTGCGAGTACAGTAGCCGTCATGTAATCCGTCTGTACACAACCATTTTCCTCAGCAGTAAGGGCATATGTCGTGGTCTCAGTTGGAGCAACAGATGGATTTAATAGATTTGCCGCCCCAACTGCAAAAGAAGGACTCCAATAAAAAACAGGAGCGGTCGTGCTTCCGTTGAGGTTAAACTCTTCACCAGCTGAAACGGTAACATCTGAACCAGCATCTACAAACACGGTGTAGACACTTATCGCTTGACTCGTTGCTTGGACCGTTGCAATACACGTTGAATAACAACCCGTTTCAACCGTTACAACAGCACCGTCTGTGAGCGCAGAAGTTTGAAACGTAGGTTCCATCGTTGTTGCGATCAAATCACCATTCACATACCACAAAAAAGCAGCAGTGTCTGGACAGTCGGAAAGGTTGCATGTAAATGTGACAAGCTCATTTAAACAGACCGAAAGAGAGCTTTCCGAAATCGATGCATTCGGAACCACACGATCAATACCCAAACCTGAAATTGTGACCTCAAAAGAGCACTCTGCTGGGGAGGTAATGCCCGGACCAGTAGTGGCCCCATCAACAACCAAATAATAAAGTGTTGATGGGTTCAGCCCAGCAGCATTGAGAGTAAAATCACCTGTTTCATTCGATAAACAAGCCCCAATCTGCGAATATGTCCCTGCATCACAAGGAATTCCTGCCTGAATTATTGTTGCCTGCAGTGCATCGCCTTGCCCCGCATTTGTCTCAAAAATCAAATTGCTAAAATCTACTTGAACAGCTCCGCCGATCAAATTGGTTGTGAAAGAACACCAAATCGTATTATCAGTTGAAAAACAATAATTGAAATCATCTTCACAATTTGCACACGAACTTGAAAACGCCCCAATATTATTTAGTGCATAGGTTTGATTTGGACAAAGTTCTATTGCAGTTGAACATGCATCATATACTTCCTGACTCCAAACAGCTGGACCTGTCAAAAAAAATAATGCCAATAAAATAATAGCCCGATTCACTTCTTCTAAACCCTCGTTTTTATTAGTTATTGTAACAAATTTAAAATAAATTTAGCGACTAAACTCTGATAAATACCGCTTCTGCTTTCCAAGACAAGAACTGTTTGGCATAATTATAGAAGGTACTTTTACATAAATATTAAATTGTGTGCCCATGAAAAAAATTTTTACCCTCGCATTTTTCTTACACCTTGTGCCTTTACTGCATGCACAATACGTAGACTACGAAAATGACTCAAAGTGGTTTTGGGACCTCAATCTTGGTGGAACTTGGAGCACCACAGACGTTAATGACCAAGTTGATGTTGGTTATGGCTTGTTGATTGGACGAAGTTTCAACTCAAACTACGGAAGACAATTGCGCTTTGATCTGCGAATGCGCTACCTTCACGGGCTCTGGTACGGACAAGACTATGATACCACAAACATAGGCAACTACGATCCAGTCTATTTGCCGACCGAACTCGAGACTTACAAAAACAACCCTGGGTTTACAGTAAATAATTTCCAAACCGATGTACATGAATTGGGACTTGAACTCGCATTGCATGCAAATCGAGTGAGAGAGCGCACTGGATGGGACCCTTATATCTTTGGCGGGATCAATATCGCCTGGAATCAAACCTACAGTAACTTGCTGCAAAACGACTCATCATTCACTGGTGGAAATGGCACCTACGACTATAGCGATCCTGCACTGATTAATGAAGGATATATCAATTCGATTCATGATTACACCTATGATACTCCCATGAATTTAGGGTCTGAAGGTGGAAACTGGAATGCCGACATTGTACCAAGTCTGGGATTCGGAATTGGATATTATTTTAGTCCTTTCTTCTCTATCGGTTTTGAGCATAAAACATCATGGGCACGAAAAAATGACTGGGACGGTTTTGAACAGTCATCAGATATGAATGAAGGCCCTTTAAATGATGTCTATCATTATTCCAGTGGATACCTCCGCTTCCATATCCGTAGTCGGAAAAATGATTTTGTCGAACTACAACCAGAACCAGAACCAACTTCAAATTTTACTCCGTGTGATGATCCTGTCGTTCGTTTCGTTCAACCGGGAGCAAATCAATCTGAGGTCGAACAACAAGTAGTTGAATTCATCGCAAACGTCAGCAACGTGGACCAGCGAGAAAACATTGTTGTTCGAATCAATAACAAAGAAACAACGAATTTTTTCTTTGATGAGAACACAAATGACCTCCGTGGAAATTGTGTCCTTAGTGAAGGGGTGAATACCATTCAAATAATTGCCAGTAATGGCTGTGGTAATGATGTAGAAACGATAACCGTAAACTATGTCACATGTAACGATCCCATCGTGAACTTTATCAATCCTTCACACGATAACTTCCACGTTGACCAACCAACTTACACGATAAATGCCACGATATCAAACCTAAATGACCCAAACGGCATTGGCTCTGAGTCAAATATTGTCTATTCATTAAACGGTATTCGCTCGAACAGTTTCACTTACAATTCAACCAGTGGAAGCTTTACCGCAAATGCAACCCTTCGAAATGGAAGGAACACGATAACAGTCACTTCAGAGAACAATTGTGGCAGCGTAACCAAGACAATCAACGTGATTTTTACAGATTGTGAAGACCCCTTTATTGAGTTTTCAATTGGAAATGGCTCAACTTTATCAACAGACCAAGAAGTGACTACGATTTCTGCGTACGTCAGAGATGTAAGCACTGAAAGCGCAATCGGCCTGAGAGTAAATGGAGTAAATACGCCATTTGGTTTTGAAGGTGCTACAGGACTTTTACAAAGCTCCTTGGCATTGTCTCCTGGTCAAAACACAATTCAGATAACAGCAGGCAATCGGTGTGGAACAGACACAGAAATGATTACGATTGTTTACACACCATGCACTGATCCCGTTGTTTCAATAATTGCACCAGCAACAAACAATACAACAACCAACCGTGGAAGTATATTGGTACGCGCAACTGTAACAAGCATAAGCGCTGCAGATGAGATTCAAATGTATGTGAATGGCGTTGCAATTGGTGGCGGCACCTATGCAAATAGCGCACACGTTTTTTCACAAACTGCACCTCTCAATGCTGGACTAAATACCATTCAATTGGTTGCAACAAACGAATGTGGTACAGACACCAAAACCATTACAATTAATTACGATGCTCCGTGTCCAGAACCAATGGTTTCAATGGTTTCGAATTCCTCTCTAACCAACGACTCCATCTTTCAACTGCAAGCCGCAATTCAAAATATTACCTCAGCGAACCAAATCAGTACCGTACTGAACAATGTAACCCAAAACGGAGGGGCGTACACTGCATCAAATCATGTGTTCCAAAACACTGTTGTGCTAAACGAAGGTGTCAATACAATCTTGGTCACTGCAACCAATGACTGTGGAACAAACAATAAAACATTTGTTATTACCTACAGAAAACCATGTGATCTCCCCGTTATTGGTTTAATAAATCCAATGTCCTCTCCGCTGCAATCAGCAACTCCAAGCCTCAACCTGCAGGCCTCAATTCAGAACGTCTCGCAGGCAAACCAAGTGGGCGTGGCAATAAACGGAGTGGTACACAATAGTGGGTATTTCAGCACACGAGCAAACACCTACCAAACCAATGTTCAATTGCAAATGGGTGAAAATGTAATTGTGATTACAGCAACAAACGGCTGTGGGACAACCACAGAAACGCTTGTTGTAAATTATACGCCATGCCTTGAACCAAGTGTATTGTTCACCCTGCCGAAATTCACTTTTACACAAAACAATTCAACTCTAATACGGGCGACTATTCAAAATGTGGCCAGTTTGAGCCAAATTCAACTGCTCGTCAATGGGGTTGCTTTCTCGGGCTCGTACAGTGCTTTAACAGGAATTTTTCAGAGCAACGTTGCATTGCAATCGGGCGTTAATATTATCCAACTAATTGCGACGAATGACTGTGGAAATGATGCAAAAATGAAAACCCTTACGTACACTCCCTGTCTGAATCCCCAAATAAATATAATTGCACCGAATACAATTTCTACGCAGAACAATACAACAACTGTGCAAGCGTCGATAACAAACATAACGGCTGCGAATCAAGTGCAACTTCTCGTAAACGGTATAGCCGTGCAAGGGACGTACAATGCGGTAAAAAATATATACATCAGCAATGTTCCCCTACAAACGGGATCAAATCTCATTTCGATTGTTGCCACAAATAATTGTGGAAGTGATAGCGAGAGAATTGGTATTCGTTACACTGAACCGTGTGACCCTCCGACAATTTCAATATTTTCTCCTCTCGACAGAACATCGACACGCAATTCTACGATTCGATTAAGTGCAACAGTCGCAAACGTAACAGCGGCAACTCAAATTATAACTAAAGTTAATGGCACTGTAGTCTCTAGAGGCCTTTACAATCCAGCGAAAAAAATCTACTCTGCCACCATCCCATTGAGAAGAGGTTCGAATCGAATAACAATAACTGCAATGAACGCCTGCGGTTCTGTTACGACATCAATTACAGTAATTCGTAACAACCCTGTTCCAGTTCCCACAGACAAAAACCCTGAAAATGATACAAGAGGGAACACAAAGCAAGGTCCCGAAAACGGCAACAAGGAACCGATAAATAAAGGCTCGAAGGAAATAAAAACACCTCGACAAGGAGGCGGAATATAAGCCGAAATGCACTAAAAAATAAACCGCTTGGTAACAGTAAAATGTACCAGCGGTTTTTTCCTTGATCGCCTTGACCTCTTTCGTTTGCTTAAATCAATACATCTCGCTATATTCGCAGACTCATTTAAGTAATTGGAATGGCAATAATCGGAAAAATCAGAGAAAAATCATGGTTGCTACTTATCGTTATCGGTGGTGCAATTATTACATTTATATTTACCTCTCAAGGCCCAGGAGGCTCCAGTGGATTAGAGGAACAGTACGGAATTGGAACTGTATACGGTGAAAAAGTTGAGCGTGATGTGTTTAATGAAAAAGTTGCAATCACTCAAGAAAATGCCCAAAGACAAAAAAACCAGCAACTCATGCAACAAGGACGCCAGCCGGGAAGCGAATTGGCTGATCCTGTTGATCGAAGTCTGGTTTGGCAAGGCTATACCGAATCTTTAGTGCTCCAAAAAGAATACGAAGCGCTCGGTATTGAAGTGGGCGATGATGAATTTGATGCTTTCCTTTTCGGAGATGAAGGGTTTACTGTTTTACCAGACCTTGCACAATCTTTCCAAGATTCAGCAACGAACTCGTTTGACCGTAACTTATTGCAACAACGAATTGATGAAATGGAAACTTCTGAGGATCCTGAAATCAAAAAGCAATGGGATCAAAGCAAAGAATACTACACCGATTTGCGACAAAATCAAAAATACATCGACATCATAAAACAAGGTGTCTATGTTACTGATCTTGAAGCGAAAGACAACTACTACGCCCAAAAAACAAAGAAAAATATTTCCTTCATTTCAAAGAGTTATGGAGAAATAAATAACGATGATATCAAAGTCACTGATGCAAAGCTGAAAGCCTTCTTTGAAAAACACAAAGGCGAAAGAAAATACCAAAACAGCACAAGTAGTCGTGAGATTCGTTTTGCAGACTTACAAATTCAGCCATCTAAAAACGATTCCGTTTCTTTTGACAAAGAAGTAATGGCATTAAAATCGAAGTTCGAAAAAACAACCAAAGATTCATTGTTTGTTATCACTTATTCAGAAGTTCCTTACTACATTTCGCAAGTTGGTTACAGAGCAGCAAAAGACCAAGACCAAAACAAAAAACAATTTTCTTATCCAGACGAACTGGACACCGTTTTCAAAGCCGCTCAAATTGGAGATGTGATTGGGCCATATTCTGAGAATGGTTCGAAAAAAATTGCAAAAGTAATCTGTAAAAAGGAAACTTTTCTTTCTGCACGACATATATTGATTGCAGCACAACGCGCAGATACAGTCGCTGTAGAAAAAGCAAGAGCAACGACAGATTCAATTATGAGGTTCATCACTACTTCCAATTTTGAAGAGTTCGTTACAAAATACAGTAAGGATCCTGGCTCAATAGAAAATGGAGGTAAATATGAAGACTTCCTAGAAGGTGATATGGTGCCAGAATTTAGCACTTTTGCTATGGAGGAGCCAATTGGAAAAATTGGCTACGTGCAAACCGATTATGGATTCCATATCATGGAAGCCTTGGAGAGAAAGCCAGCCAATGTGCCCAACCTTGCAATTGTCCAAAAAACCTTAAAGCCCAGTCCTGAAACCCTTCAAATGACAGAGGATCAAGCCTATCAATTGTTAGAGTCTCTATACAACAAAGTGGAGCGAGCAAAGGGACTTAGCAACAAAACCGCGATGTTTGATACCCTCGTGAAAAAAGCAGGATCGGTAACTCGTAAAATCGCAATTTTGGATGATAACCCAAAACTTGATGGTGGCGGTTTTACTTCTGAATTTGCAGAAGCAGAACTTTTCAAACTTGCATTTGCTCCAGAAGCGAAAGCAGGTGATATTATAAGTTCTCCAATTAGAGATGGTGAAAGATGGGTTGTCGCAATTTTATCAGCGATTAAAGTGAAAGATGAAGCCACTTTTGAAGATGCAAAAGAAGTTGTGAAAGCTGAATACATCAAAGATGCGAAGTTCACACGCCTTAAAAATCAATTGAAAGGGAAAACCTTGGAGAACATTCAAGCTGCAAAACAAGGAACAATTCAGAAAGCTGAAGTCATTTTTGGAAGTGCACAGCTCAACAGAAGTTTCAGCTATGAACCCGCAGTAATCGGAGCCTTGTTCTCTGGTCTTAAAGACGGAAAGATGACGGCGCCAATCAAAGGTGAGCAGGGAGTTTTTGTTGTGAGAATTGACAAAACCACACCAGCATCTGATGCGAAGAATTATGACGAAGAAAAAGCACAATTAACAGGAACACTTCGAGGAGGAATGTCTGGGAAAATCTCAAAAGCGCTTGTGAAACAAGCCAATGTGATTGACAACAGAAAATTCTATGAAATAGGAATTCGAAGATAAGCCCTAATACACACATTTAATAACCCATCTGCTCACTGAAGTGGATGGGTTTTTTATATCGTTTTATATCGCTTCCCTGGCAATTCAATTACAACACCAGACAAAATCAAATGGAAGAGCTCGGTATTTAATTTCGAAATTGGCCAAGACAACCTCGCAGAAAGAACATCAATGTGCAACGACTCATCATTACTTATCGCAGTAACAATTTCTTTTTGAATATCATTTAAACTAGGGAAACATGATCTCTGAACTTCAACTGGAACAGTGTCGGTATTCCATTCCATCCAATCTAAAAACTCCAAGGGACTCTGTATGCATCTCGCTTTTTCTTGAGAAATAATTGCATTACAGCCTTGTGATGTTTCTGTATTGACATTCCCAGGGAAAGCAAAAACATCACGGTCGTAACCAAATGCCTGATGTGCGGTAATTAATGACCCTCCGGAGATGGTGCTCTCTACAACAATTGTTGCGTCACTAAGCCCCGCAACAATCCGATTGCGTTTTGGAAAATTCTCTCTATCTGGAGAAGTGCCAGGAACAAACTCAGTAATCAACGCACCATTTTCTAGAATTTTTGAGGCCAACCCTTTATTTTGACTCGGATAAATTCTATCCAATCCATGGCCCAAAACAGCTACAGTTGGCACATTATAATCAACGCAATACTGGTGAATGAATGAATCAATTCCGAATGCCAACCCGCTCACTACAACAATGTCTTTCCCTACAAATGATTCTATTAATCTTCGACAAAGCTCTTTTCCATATGACGTCGCTTTTCGAGTTCCGACAATTGAAACCAACTTAGAAGAATTCATGGACAAATTCCCCTTCATAAATAAGGCCGTTGGAGCATCTGAACAATGTGTCAATCGTCTAGGGTAATTCGAATCCAAATAAAATAACGTTTGTGTTTTTTTTGTTTCATGAAATTGCACCGCATGAACCGCTTTTTCTAAAGCATTCATCCGTCGCATTTTTTTAAAAAATGAAACGTCAACTCCTGATAAGTGCGCAAGTTTCAAGGGGGGTTCGGTAAACAACTTGTCTACTGAACCTATTTTTCGTATCAGTTTGCGTGCTTTTCTTGGTCCAATGCCATGGAGCATTGCCAAGCCAGTTTGATAGTGCAGGTAGGTGTAATTCAAAATAATTGGTATTTTAGGCTACTTGAATTTACGAATTTTTTTTAGATGAAAAACCTATTACTAGTGCTCTTTTTATGTCCTGTGTTTTTGTTTGCACAAATCACAGGTACAATAATTGAACAAGAAACAAACAACTCGGTTTTTGGAGCGAAGATTATTTCAAGTAATGGACAAAAAACAATGTCAAATTTAAATGGAGCCTTTTCAATCAAGGCTTCTTCATTTCCATTAACACTCATCTTTTCTGCTCAAATGATGGAAAACGATACGGTAGTCGTAACTGGTCCCGTTGATCTCAAAGTCATTCTTCGTCGCCCGTTTCAAAACATAAAAACTGTTGTTGTTACTTCTGGGCGTAGAAACCAGAACATTGAAGACGTTCCAATATCCATGGAGATTTTAAAACCCAAATTAATTGATAATAAAGGATTCTCGAACCTAGAAGAGGCCGTTGATCAGAGCCCTGGAGTTTACACAATGGATGGACAAGTTAGTATCCGCGGCGGCAGTGGCTTCGCCTATGGTGCAGGCAGTCGAGTGATGCTTTTATGGAACGGAATGCCAATACTTTCTGCCGATGCCGGAGATGCAAAATGGAATGCAATTCCGATGGAGGCCACTTCACAAATTGAGATTCTCAAAGGAGCGTCTTCTGTACTTTATGGATCAGGAGCATTGAACGGTATTATTTCTCTAAATGAACGCCTCCCCTCCTTAAAAGGTGAAACACGTATAAAAGTACAAAGTGGCATCTATGGGAACCCGCAAAGAGAAACGCTAAAATGGTGGACAACCCCAAGGGTTTTTCATCAGACAGATGCATACTATGGGAAAATGTATAAAAATGTCGGATTCACAATTTCCGCAAATGGATACACAAACCCAGGTTATAAGCAAGGAGAAGAAGAGAGTAGAGCAAGAATAAGTGGAACGTTTTATGTCCGCCCACAAAAATATGATCGGATTAAAGCCGGGATAGGTTACAACTTCCAATATCAAAAGTCGGGGAATTTCATTATTTGGGAAAGCGACACTTTTGCCTATACTCCATCGGGAGGAGCAGATACCTCCTTCGCGGAATCTACTCTAACTTATAATTCCGGAAGTCGACTCAGTGTTGATCCATATATCAAATGGCACGACAAAAAAGGAAACAAACACTCATTAAAGTCACGGCTCTACTCGGTGATAAATACAAACATTACAAATCCGTCTCAGTCTTCCAATGCTTACGTTCTATACGGAGATTATCAACTGCAAAGAAAATGGGGGGGAAATAATGTTGTAACCAGCGGATTTACAGGAATACGAAATCTCGTTCAGTCCAACTTGTTTGGAGATCACTATTCCTCAAACCTGGGCCTTTACAGCCAGTATGAGCGCTCATTTAACAAACTTGATCTTACTGGAGGAATTCGTTTTGAATATTTTGAACAAGACGGGAAACAAGGAGATTCTCAATTTTATTTTGGTAACGACGCATCTGCAGCATCAATGCCAATCTATCCAATCTTGCGTGCTGGAGCACACTATGAAATAAAAAAATACACCCATTTGAGAGCGTCATTTGGACAAGGAATTCGCTACCCCTCCGTAGCAGAGCGCTACACCACAACCAACGTCGGTGCGCTAAATGTGTTTGCTAGTCCAAATTTAACCAGAGAAAAAGGTTGGGCAGCAGAGATTGGACTCAAGCAAGGCGTTCGAATTGGTTCAAAATGGAAGGGAATGATTGATATTGCAGCCTTTGTAAATCAATACAACGATATGATGGAGTTCACTTTTGGAATCTTTAACCCTGAGAATAGTGAACGCTTAGACCCTACATCACCAAATTACAATCAACAAATTATCGATATCCTTTTTTCAGGTTACTCGATAGAACAAATGTTTGGTTTTAGTGCCGAAAATGCCGAATCTGCTCGTATTATTGGAACCGAATTTTCTTTTAATAGCCAAGGAGAAATTGGAGACGTTGAATTGACTTCATTGATTGGATATACATACATGTTGCCAAAAACACTGAATTCTGATTCTGCATATGTTTCAACCTTTTCGACCTACGAATACGATGAAACAACCCAAACATCCTCATATGATCAAACATTAAAATACCGTTTCAATCACCTCATTAAAGCCGATATTGAGGCTGCTTGGAAGGGTGCAAGCCTCGGAATGTCAGTACGCTACAACAGTTACATGAAAAATATCGATGATGTTTTTGAAACCGAACTGTCTCCCGGACTTTTTATTTTACCTGGACTTCGCGAATACAGAGAACTGAACAACAAAGGAATTGCAGTGCTTGATGCACGCCTCGGATATACATTCAAAGAAAATTATCGTTTGGGTTTTATTGTTAATAATGTGCTTAATGTAGAATACATTTCTCGTCCCGGTGATGTTCAAGCACCACGATCGTTTATTTTACAGTTGCAACTAAAATTTTAGAAACAATGAAAATTATTGGAATTATTCCAGCGCGATACGCATCTAGTCGATTCCCTGGCAAACCCTTGATTGATTTGAAAGGAAAATCGATGATCGAACGGGTGTACAAAGGAGCGGAAAAATCACAAAAACTGTCCCGAATTATTGTAGCCACTGACGATGAAAGAATTGTTGACGAAGTAAACCGTTTTGGCGGTGAAGTAATGATGACATCGCCAAATCACTTGAACGGCACCGATCGCTGCTCGGAAGTAATCAATACTATCGACTGTGATGTCGTGGTTAACATTCAAGGAGACGAACCCTTGATCGATTTTCGTCAATTGGATGCCCTCTGTTCCGCATTCGAAGAAACTTCTGTTGAAATTGCAACCCTCGGAATTAAAGGAGTGAGCGAGGAAGAACGCAACAATCCAAATCGAATAAAAATTGTTCTCAACCAAAAAGGTGATGCAATGTACTTCTCCAGAAGTGCGATTCCAAGTACTGCCCATGCCGACACAACAGTACTAAATGACTTTGATTTTTACCGTCACATTGGTGTTTATGCGTTCCGCGCAAAAACACTCAAAGAATTGCCCTTGCTTCGACCTATCGCAATAGAAAAAGTTGAATCCTTAGAACAACTGAGGTGGCTCTATTACGGTTATTCCATTCGAGTCGTTCCAACAACAATTGAGACGCCAAATATTGATACACCAGAGGATGTAAAAAAAGTACTTGATTGCTTATAACTCGATGTACTTATAGAGTTTTTCATTATTTTTGTTTTGATGACATCAGTTGAACAACTTATCGGTGATTTATTGCTTCGGCACAATTGCGTAATTATACCTTCTTTTGGAGGGTTCGTTGCAAAACCTGTTGCTGCACAAATTGATTACACAAAGGGGACAATGGTGCCCCCAAAAAAGTCGTTGCTTTTTAACCGCCAATTAATCAACAACGATGGTCTTCTGATCAATGAGCTGTCACAAAGAAACAAGCTTTCATTCAACGCTGCATCGGTAGTCATAAATGAGACGGTTCATCAATGGAATACATCCCTGAAAAAAGGCGGTCGCATCGAAATTGATCGAGTAGGAAATTTATTCTTCGATGACGAACGAAACCTTTGTTTCGAACAAGACCGATTTTTCAACCTTTTGTTGGAATCCTTTGGGCTTGGAAGTGTTCATTTTATAACCGAAGAAGACGTCCAAATTGTCGAGCAGCAAATAACAATCGAAACAAATCACGAAGTTGCTCCCACAGTCGAAGTCGAAGAACACAAAGCTCCGATTATCGAACTTGAACCAACAAGTATTACACATGTTTCTGAATCATCGACAACAGAAACGACACCACGCCATATCGAACAAGCAATGCCTCGCAAGCGCCGACCATGGCGTTATGTTGCAGCAGCCTGCATTCTTCCTATTGCATTTTATTCCATCTGGATTCCTGTCAATACAGATGTCTTAGAATCAGGAATGATCTCTATGCACGATTTCAACCCGTTTCATAGATCATCTGAAGCGTTATACGTTAAAAAAACATTTCAACCCGATTTTACTCCCGAAGCAAAACGGGAATCGCTAAAAGATGAAATCGAAAGTCTAAATGGCGAAAACGCATTTTATTCGTATGAATTTACAAAAGACACCTACTTAAATGTGCGGGTGGCTGATGAGAACAAAGTAGCGCTTGAAAAAGAAACCCCAGAAGAGACCTCATCGATCTCAACGCAGGAGCGCTCATTTTCTATCGAAGAAAGCAACTACATTGTTGGTTGTTTTGGTAAGAAGTCAAATGCAGACAAACTCGTTCTGAAATTAAATGAGAGCGGCTTTGATGCGCACGTCCACGACATAAAGAATGGTTTGCATCGAGTTACAGCCGGAACTGCAATGTCACGTGAGTCATACCAAGAAATAAAAACAAAGGCAGATCGCCTAGGATATAAAGGCTGGAAACTAAAATAACTCTCGGTTGGACCACTACTATTCAAGAAGTCCTTCCAGGATAAGTCTGTCTAGAAACAAGAATTGCTGGATTTATGCTCAAAAGGAACTTGCCCTCCAAAATATGTCTTAGCTGCAATAGACCCTTCACATGGAGAAAAAAGTGGAAAAGAGACTGGGAAAATGTAAAATACTGCAGTGAGCGCTGTAGAAGAAACAAGCCTTCAGACACAAAGCAATAAAGAACTAAATTACACAGACCTTGCAATTAAAAGTTCAATCACTCAAAAGCCAACTTCCCCCAACAGAAAGCACATTGTTTAATTGTAGAAAATCGTTCGCATTTTCACCATTTATTCCTCCTGTTGGACAAAATTTTGCCTGAGAAAAAATCGCTTCATATGTTTTAAGTGCTTTGATTCCACCGAACAGATCTGCTGGAAAAAATTTGAAGAACGTCCACCCTCGATTCAAGCCTTGAATAATTTCACTCGGCGTTGAAACGCCCGGTAAAAACGGAATGCCACTGCTGTTAAATACATCTATCATTGCGTCACCAAGTCCAGGTGAAACCATGAAGTCAACATTTAATTCTTTGCACCTTTCAATGTCCTCAGGAGACACAATCGTTCCAACACCAACTGCAAAATCTTTTCCATACCGCTCTTTAAAAAGACGTATCGCTTCCCAAGAAACTGGTGTGCGAAGTGTAATTTCTATACAATGAATCCCGTGACTTGTCAGGTGCGAATAAAATGAATCAACCTGAGACAAATTGTCAATTGTTGCAACAGGGATAAGAGGATTCTTCTTTAAAATAGCTTCAATATTGTTCTGCATGACTGTATTCGTTTTTAAAGAATTCCCGCTCCTTCTTCACTACTCGAAATGAGGCTTCTTAAATTGTTAAATAATTGACGCCCGTGGGAAGCATTAACATAATCTACTGTTCGTTGCTCACGGTCATTAATTCCTTCTTCAAGGCACTCCAACGTCCCCTCAACTGCATTCAGTATAATTTTATCTCCCGTCCGGATTCGACCGATTAAACCTCCTTCTATCGCTTCTGGGCTTACATGAATTGCAGCTGGAACCTTTCCTGATGCTCCTGACATTCTACCGTCTGTAATCAAACCAACACTGAACCCTTTCTTTTGAAGAATCGTAAGTGATGGAGTCAACTTATGTAGCTCTGGCATTCCTTTTTGTTTTGGCCCCTGAAAAGGAATCACCGCTATGAAATCTTTATCAAGTTCTCCTGCCTTGAACGCATCAATAAGATCGTCTTGGTCATCAAAAACCACCGCTTCCGCCTCAACAATATGATGTTCGGACTTCACCGCTGATGTTTTAATTACAGCAGTACCTATGTTTCCTTTCAATACTTTAAGGCCTCCTTCCTTGTGGAACGGTTCATCTGCCGATCTTAAAATACTTTCATTAATCGATTTTGTTGGACCATCTTCATATACAATTTGATCTCCTTTCAATTTGGGATCGGCTGTGTAACGTTCCAAGCCTTTACCAAGAATGGTATTTACATCGCCATGCAATAAGCCCGTATCCAAAAGTGTTTTCATCACATACGCCATTCCTCCCGAAGCATGAAAATGATTCACATCGGCCGCGCCGTTCGGATATACTCGACAAATCAAAGGAATTACTTCAGACAATTCAGAAAAATCATCCCATGTAATCTTAATTCCCGCCGCTTTGGCAATTGCAATAAGGTGGAGCGTGTGATTCGTTGAACCTCCCGTAGCAAGCAAGCCAATGATGCCATTCACAATGCTTTTTTCATCAACTATATTTCCAATCGTGCGGTCAAATTTTCTTTCCCGAACATTTTCGAGAAGAACACGAAGTCCCTCCTTGTTCAAAGCTTTCCGCATCGGTGTTCCCGGATTCACAAAGCTAGAGCCTGGAAGCTGTAATCCCATTATTTCCATCAACATTTGATTGCTATTCGCAGTGCCATAAAAGGTACAGGTTCCTGGAGAATGGTAGGAATCCGACTCCCCTTTAAGTAATTCGTCTCTGCCAATTTTACCCGCTGCGAAGTCTTGCCGAATGCTCGATTTTTCTTCATTCGAAATTCCACTTGGCATAGGTCCTCCCGGAAGGAATAAGGCATGATAATGTCCAAAACTCAAATTACCAATAAGCAATCCAGGTACAATTTTGTCACAGATTCCAAGATTTACAACGCCATCAAACATGTCATGAGACAAACCAATACCCGCCGATAATGCAATAACATCTCTACTAAGAAGAGAAAGGTCCATACCGGGTTGCCCCTGTGTGACACCATCACACATTGCTGGAGTTGCCCCAGCCACTTGAACTGTTGCATTCATTTCTGCAGCATAACCTCGCAATTCATCTGGATATCTTTCATACGGTTTGTGCGCCGAAAGCATATCGTTATATGCTGAAATAATCCCAATATTGGGCTGTGAACCCTCCGCTATAAGTTCCTTTTCGTCAGAAGAACAGCCAGCAAATCCATGAACCAAGTTCCCGCAGCTCAATCCCTTTCTTCCTTTTGAATTTTTAAAATTAAATTCAAGTTGTTTCAAGTATTCTTGGCGTGATTGAGAACTTCGTTCGCGTATTTTTTCTGTTATCTCTGCTATACGTTTGTGTACCATCATTCCGTGTAAAATAATTTAATGTCATTTCGTCTACCCATCAATTCATGAATTGGTAATTGAGCAGAATTATCATTTAAAACATCCCATTTTTTTTCTCCGGTAATAAAGATAAAAATATGCTTTGCTCGACACAATAAGGGCATACCAAAAGTAATTCGCTGTTGTGGATTCACAGGCGCAAGAGTGTTAAAAAAAGGCGCTTCAGAAGAGCGCGCTTCATCCGATGAAGGATCGTTTGGAAATATAGAGGCCGTATGTCCGTCACCACCCATCCCCAAAACAACAAGGTCTATTCGCTTGGTGAACAATTCATATTTCTGGTTTAATAGACGTAAGTTGTTCTGCTGATCTTTTGTATCATGAACCATCCCTTCGATATTTTGATCTGCCGAAGCTGCACCAGAAAAGCATTCACGAAGCAATCGCTCGTTACTAAACTCACTCGACGTTTCAACAAAGCGTTCATCAACAAGACCTATTTTTACCTTGCTTAATTGTTCAAAATCATCAGCCAGTTTTTTGTAGATTGGGCCAGGCGTGCTGCCTCCAGAAAGTAAGACATGCGCTGTCCCCTGTTCTTCTATGCTCTCATTCAAACATGAAGCAATCGCTTCGGTTGCTTTTCGAATGAATGCCTCTCTATTTGAGAGTTTGTATATCAATTGGTCTTCCATTTTGTATCCTTTGCAAGAATTTGATCTCCAGGACCCCATGTCCCTGACTCATAAAGAGAAAGTGGAACTTGAGACCTCCAATTTGTATTGATTGATTCAATCCACTCCCATGCTGCAGCAAGTTCATCATAACGCATGAAAAGCGTTTGATTCCCGCGGATCACATCAACGATCAAACGCTCGTATGCTTCAGGCATCCTGCTATCAAATGAATCAATAAAATCCAACTTTAATGAAATCGGCTTAAATCGATATCCTCCCGGTCCTGGAACCTTACTCAATTGAACCAATTCAATACGCTCTTCAGGTTGCAAACGAATTATAAGTTTGTTTCGAAGTGGTTGTTTTGAGTCCTGGAAAATATTATGAGGCAATTCCTTGAAATTAATGACGATATCAGAATACCGTTTTTTCATTCGTTTCCCTGTTCTCAAATAGATTGGCGTATTTTTCCATCTCCAGTTATCTATGTATGCTTTAATAGCAACAAATGTCTCCGTTTCAGAATCATATGCATCAATATCTTCTCGGTATGAGTTCAATTTTTGATCGTCAACACTACCTCGCGTATATTGTCCCCGAACTACATTTTTTCGTATTGATTCTTTTGTGAACGGTCTCAACGACTCAAGAACTTTCAATTTTTCATTTCTCACTGCATCAGGGTTCAAATTTGATGGTGGTTCCATCGTCACTAAACACAGCAATTGCAACAAATGATTTTGTACCATGTCCAACAAGGCACCCGTTTTATCATAATACCCACTGCGTTTTTCAACGCCCAAACTCTCAGCAACTGTAATTTGAATGTTTTCAATATTATCAGCGTTCCATGCCCTTTCAAACAAATGGTTTGCAAAGCGCAGTACCATAATGTTCTGCACCGTCTCTTTGCCTAAATAATGGTCTATTCGGAAAATTTGAGACTCAGTAAATGCCTGAGAAATTATTTCATTGATCTGCTTGCTCGATTCCAAATCGTGCCCCAAAGGCTTCTCAAGAACAACTTTACTTGTATTGGTTACCAGACCAGAACCTTTGAGCATATTGCATATCTCAGAAAACGCTCCTGACGGAACAGAAAAGTAAAAAATCCGCTGCCGTTTCGCTGTTTTTTCAAGACGTGTTTTTAACGGAGCGTATGCTTCCAAGGTGTTTTTAGGAATCTCTAAAATGATAAGGTGCTTGAAAAAATCTGCAATCTTCTTCGTGTCCTTTGAATCAATAAAACCCTCAACCTCTTTCAAAAAAAGAGTTCTGTCTAATTTAGCTCTCGCTGTACAGGTGACTTCAAAATCGAAATCCAATTGCCCATCAGCATACCTGTGAAAAAGAGCAGGGATAATTTTACGTTTGGATAAATCTCCATTTCCTCCAAAAATGACAATATTGAATGGTCGTAAATCTGACGTGTAATTTGATTTTGTTGCCATAGTACTTGAATATTTGTTTCACCAAATGTACGCACTTTTTGTAATTTGTACAATATGTTTGATTTTTTTATATTTGGGGATAAAAAAAAATAAATCCATGTTTATAGTTGTTGAAAGCGGATCTACAAAGGCCGATTGGATGGTAATAGCGAATGAAAATGAGCAGGTGTTTAACACCATTGGTTTCAATCCATACTTCCACAATGAACAAGATATACTTAAAGAATTGAATAAAAGCAATGATCTTCACTCTATAAAAGAGCAAGTCGAGGAATTGTTTTTTTACGGTGCAGGTTGTTCTAGTCCAGAATTAAATAAAATTATTGAAAACGGTTTAAGTGCTTTTTTCACAAATGCTGTTGTTCATGTAAACCATGACCTAGATGCGTGCGCATACGCTTGCTACTCGGGTTCACCAGCTATTGCCTGTATCTTGGGGACAGGTTCAAATTCATGCTACTTTGACGGGCATGAAGTGTCTGAAGTAGTTCCTGCTTTGGGACATATTCTTGGAGATGAAGCAAGTGGAAGCTATTTTGGGAAAAGAATCCTTGCTGACTACTTGTACAACCGACTGCCTGAAATAATGCACAAAGAACTTCAAGCATCAGGATTGGACAAAATGACAATTGTTGAAAATGTCTATCAAAAACCAAACGCAAACGTATACATTGCCTCGCAAATGCCAGTGTTGATAAAACATAAAGACCTTGACTATTGCCAACGCATGATCAATGAAGGGCTTCAAGTTTTTATTGATACGCATATCAAATGTTACCCGAACTACCTCGACTGTGATGTGAGTTTTGTGGGCTCTCTAGCATATCTTTTGAGGGATGAACTCAAGGCAGCCTGTGAAAAAAACAATGTTTCTTTAAAGTTAATCATTCGCAGACCTCTTGAAATGTTGGTAAAGCACCACAAAAATACTATGGTTAGCGCATAGTCCATTTCGTATAAAACAGATCCTTTCGATCGTAATCGTAAAATAGTTTTAAATAATGAAGAAGTTTTCTATTCTGGCAATTGCTTTCATTGCAATGATGCAGCAATTTTCGTTTTCACAAGGAGCTTCAATTTCGACGCCACAAATTGAAGATCAAGTAAATACAATCCTAAATAGTTTAAGTCTAGAGGAGAAAGTTGGCCAGACCTGTCAAATCACTCTTGAAGCACTTCTATTGCGTGATGCTTCAGGCAAAGTTATTGAGCCACTCAAAATGGACCCCGAAAGAGTGAGAGAAGCAATTGTAGAATATGGGGTAGGATCCGTTTTAAACGTAAATTGGCACACCCTTGACCTCGAAACGTGGGAAGACGTAATGACAAGCGTTCACAAGCCGTTTACGAGCAATGAAAGCTCCGTTCCTGTCATCTATGGTATTGATGCCATTCATGGTGCAAATTATGTTCGTGGTGGCACTCTTTTCCCTCAGGAAATAGGTCTTGCCGCAACATGGAACGAAACTTTGGCCATGCAATTTGGAGAAGTTACAGCATACGAAACCCGTGCAGCAGGGATTCCTTGGAACTTCTCTCCAGTATTGGACTTGGGCAGACAACCGCTGTGGTCTCGACACTTTGAAACGCTTGGAGAAGATCCTTATCTCGCATCCAAAATGGGAAAAGCAATCATATGCGGGTATCAAGGCAGCAACGGAATAAGTCGTGAGCATGTTGCTAGTTGTATGAAGCATTTCGTTGGATACAGCAACCCCGTCAGCGGTAGAGACCGCACACCCGCATGGATTCCAGAAAAATATATGGAAGAACTTTATCTCCCTCCTTTCAAAGCTGCTGTGGAAGAAGGAGCATTAACGGTTATGATAAATAGTGGTGTTGTAAATGGCATCCCTGGACACATGAATCATCACCTCTTAACTACTGTTTTAAAGGAAGAGTGGGGATTCGAAGGATTCGCTGTTTCAGATTGGGAAGACCTCATTATGCTCCACACCGTTCACCGCACAGCCAAGACCATTAAAGATGGAATTGTTCAAGCAATCAATGCTGGCTTGGACATGAGTATGGTTCCTCTTGCCCCACAATACAAAGAATACTGCTCTTTGCTGAAAGAGGCTGTTCAAGATGGCAGTGTATCAACTGAAAGACTCGATGATGCCGTGCGAAGAATACTAAGAGTAAAAGTCATCCTAGGGCTCTATGAAAAAAATATGAACCAAAAGAGGGCTTACCCTAAGTTTGGCTCAAAACAACATCAGAAACTGGCATTAGATGCTGCAATAGAATCAATTACACTGCTCAAAAACGATGGAGTGTTGCCATTAAAGAAATCTCAAAAAATTCTTGTTGCCGGTCCTACTTCTAACAATCTTATGTATCTCAATGGTGCATGGACACACACATGGCAAGGAGACCAATCCTCATTTAATACAGAAAACAGATTGAATATCCGTCAGGCAATCGAAGGTGTTGTTGGACAGGAAAACTGTTTGTTCAGCCAAGGTGCAGAATTATACAATCGAGATGGATATGAGGCATCACAATTCGTTAATTTACAAGACTTTGAAGAAAAGGCCAACGCTGCGGATGTGATTTTACTCTGCCTTGGTGAATTTCCATCAACAGAAAAGCCCGGAGACATTCGCTCTCTCGAGCTCAATCCCGAACAACAAGAGTTGGCTAAAATTGCAGAAAAAACTGGTAAACCGGTTGTTCTCATTATGGTTGAAGGTCGGCCAAGAATTATTCGTGAAATTGTGGATGATGCAAGCGCTGTAGTGCAGACATACCTCCCTGGAGATTTTGGTGGTGATGCTTTAGGAAAGCTTCTGTTTGGAGAAGAGAATTTTTCTGGAAAACTTCCATACAGCTATCCTAGATACAATGGACAAATTGAGTTTTATGATCACCCACGAAGTGTAGCTAGGCATAAATCAAATGACTTCAATGGATACAACCCACAGTGGGACTTTGGATTCGGAATGAGTTATTCCAATCTACAGTACTCGAATCTTTCATTGAATACAGATGTTATCACAGAAAATGACTCAATTGTTGTTTCAATCGATATTACAAATACCGGAAACATGGACGTAAAAGAGGTCGTTCAACTCTACGTTTCTGATCATTTTGCTTCCGTTATTCCTACTGGGAAATCGCTAAAAGCATTTAAAAAGACAGAAGTTCGTGTCAAAGAAACTAAAACTGTTATTTTTACTGTTTCAACCAAAGATCTTCAATTTGTCAATGCCGAAGGAAAATGGGTCGTTGAACCGGGAAGTTTTAGCATCGCTATTGGAGATCAAAGTGCAAAGTTTGAACTAAAATAAACCGATGAGTTATAAAATAAAGTTTGACAAGTTTTTCTCTTACTCCTTTTCTCTCGACTGCGTAATCTTTGGATACATTGATGGTAAAATTAATGTCCTTCTCATTAAGCGAGCAATGGAGCCATATATGGAAGAATGGGCAATCCCCGGGGATTTGGTATATCCAGATGAAAATCTACAAAACGCCGCTGATCGAATTTTAACAGAACTCACGCAATTAAAGGGGGTAGAATTGCACCAAGGACAAACCTTTGGAGATCCCGAAAGACATCCTCAAGGACGCGTTATAACAAATGCATACTTTGCGCTAGTGAAAGCTAAGGAGGTTAAAGCTGAAGCCGACTCTTGGGCTGAAGAGGTACGTTGGGTTCCTATAAGAGAAGTTCCACAACTTGCATTTGACCACAACAAAATCTTAGACTCTACATTCAATTTACTCCAGCAAAAACTTCAACGCGAACCTGTTTGTTTCGACATGCTGCCCGAAAAGTTTACTCTTAACGAAATGCAACAGATTTATGAATATGCCTTTGGCACCAAAATGGACAAAGCAAATTTTAGAAAAAAAATTAAGCCTATGCCAATTGTAAACCTTCAAGAAAAGCAGCAGAACGTGAAACACCGGCCAGCAAACCTCTTTAAATTTGACCCTGAAAAATATCAGACAATTGTTGAGAAGGAAAATTTCCTTTTTAGAATGTAATCGACTTTTACGCTGAACGATTTATTATCGGACTTTTTGAGAAACTCAAAACCCCTCAACCGTATTCTAATCTGTGAACTTGAGAGCAAGCAAAAGAACGCTTTTATTCTACAACAAACGCCGTTCTACTCGGACCAACCTCTGTCTTGACCGTTGCACAATACATGCCCTTGGATAACCCTGAAATATCAATAGTTTCCATTGTCGAATTCCCCGTAATCAACACCTTGCCATGAACATCACTAATGTAATATTCTGTTACAGGAACAGTTGTGTTGATCGTAATTGACTCGCGCGTAGGGTTTGGAAATACATTGATAGAAACTGGATCAATCTCGTTTACAGAAACATTGTTTTGATAAACACGCACATAATCTACCTCCATTAAAGCAGGAAAAGATGTTGTTCCATCTGGCGAACCTGGCCAGTTACCACCAACAGCTAGATTTAATATTAAATAAAATGGTTCATGAAATTCCTCTTTTGAAACAGCCCCAGGACCAATATTCGTGGTATAATAAACATTGCCATTCAATGACCATTGAATCGTCGTCGGTGTCCATTCAATCCCGTAAACTTGAAATTCTGAAGCGTCACACGCAACACTTCCGCCCAGAAAAACATGACCATTATTGTCATAATGATGTGTGCCATGAACAACATTTTCATTGTTCACATGTTCAAGAAGGTCCAATTCTCCACAATGTGGCCAACTCACTTGATCGATATTCGCACCGAGCATCCAAAAAGCCGGCCATAATCCCTGTCCGTAAGGTACTTTTATCCGCGCTTCTACCTTCCCATATTTGAATTCATAAAGATCTTTTGTTTTTAGCTTGGCCGAGGTATAATTAGCGGAACCTATTGTTTCAGCCCGAGCGGTAATACGCAAATGACCCGCATCAACTGTACTATTGTTTGCACTATTGGTATAATATTGAAGCTCATTGTTTCCCCAGCCCCACACTCCCTGACCAATATCATGCGACCATTTTGAATAGTCTATTGACGTGCCGTCAAATTCGTCTGACCAAACAAGTGAGTATTGAGCGCTTGCAAAAAATGATGATGCGAGGATAAAAAGCAATGAAAGTTGTTTCATATTTAAAGATTTACAAAGGTGTTTACTAAGTGTTATTGTATTTATTACAATAATATAACTTTTTTTGCTTTTTAAAAAATGTCCATTCCGCCTGCGTTTATTCAAAAGAAGGAGCAAAGATTGAAACCCAAGTTCTTGACCATTATCTTATTGTCTTTTGTACTAAAAGATATATTTGCGTATTTTTCGAAAAAAAAGACATATACATGGGCGCATCTTTCCAATTTTCAGATTACTTAATCTTTGTCCTTTACGCCATACTGATTCTTTTTGTTGGTTTGTGGGCGTCACGAACGAAAAAAGGAACAGAAAAGAGCGCTGAAGACTATTTTCTAGCGAGTAAATCTCTTCCGTGGTGGGCCATTGGGGCCTCATTAATTGCTGCGAATATTTCTGCTGAACAATTTATTGGAATGTCTGGTTCTGGGTACAAAGTGGGACTGGCAATTGCTTCATACGAATGGATGGCAGCGATTACATTAATTGTAGTTGGAAAGTTCTTCCTTCCTATATTTATTGAAAAAGGAATCTACACCATTCCAGGTTTCGTTGAAAAACGATATTCTAAACAATTGAAAACAATACTCGCTGTATTTTGGATTTCACTCTACATCTTCGTTAATATTGCTTCCGTTTTATATCTCGGAGCTTTAGCCCTTGATACAATCCTAGGAATTCCAATGATTTACGGCGTAATCGGATTGTCACTTTTTGCTGCGGCATATTCTCTTTATGGTGGCCTTTCTGCTGTTGCATGGACCGATGTGATCCAAGTTGTTTTTCTCGTATTTGGTGGTCTGGTAATTACATTTGTTTCTCTCGACATGGTCTCTGGAGGAGAGGGTGCTTGGGCAGGACTAAAGAAGGTATATGCGGAGGCTCCAGGTCGGTTCGCAATGATTTTGGACAAATCAAACCCCGAATACAAAAACCTTCCAGGTATTGCGGTATTGGTCGGCGGGATGTGGGTAGCTAACCTTTATTACTGGGGGTTTAATCAGTACATCATCCAAAGAACTCTGGCGGCAAAGTCTTTGAAAGAATCACAAAAAGGAATCTTAATGGCGGCCGGTTTGAAGCTAATAATTCCTTTGATCGTTGTGATTCCGGGAATTGCCGCATACGTTATGACTCAAGACGCTGAAACAATGAACGCGCTCGGAGAAGTTGGGCAACAAAACCTTCCTTCACTGGACTCCGCAGACAAATCCTATCCTTGGCTTTTGCAGTTCTTACCATCTGGAATTAAAGGATTAGCGTTTGCTGCGCTTTGTGCGGCTATCGTATCGTCTCTTGCTTCGATGCTAAATTCCACATCAACAATTTTCACAATGGACATATATAAACCCTATTTTAATCCTGAAGCCAACGATAAAGCAATGGTTAAAACAGGAAGGGTTTCTGCAGCAATTGCGCTTTTAATTGGTGCGATAATGGCTCCCCTCTTGGGAGGAATCGATCAGGCTTTTCAATTTATCCAAGAGTACACGGGAGTTGTGAGCCCCGGAATTCTAGCTGTATTCATTCTTGGACTTTTTTGGAAGAAAGCAACAAGTCGTGCTGCCATCTTTGGCGTGCTGCTCTCGATACCAATCGCAATGTACTTCAAGGTAGGGTCAAAAGGATGGATCGACCATCTGTTATTTGTTGATCTTCCTTTCCTACACCAGATGGGAATAACCGCTCTTCTTACGATGCTTACAATCATTGTATATAGTTCTTTGCAACTAAAAGGAGGGACCGACGAAAAAGGAATCGAGCTATCAAAAAGTACATTTGAAACCTCCAAAACATTTAATATTGGTGCATTTGCAATCATGATCTGTCTGGTTGTATTGTACGCCTTATTTTGGAACTAATAAAACTAAAATCGATACTATGAACATGAAGGACCTAATCCGTGATTTTCCAAAGCAATTAGAAGAGGGAGTTGCAATATCAAATACCTACAAAGTTATTGTTGACGCTTCAGTAAGTAACATTGTGATTTGCGGGCTCGGAGGATCAGGAATTGGAGGAGAAATTATTAAAGAGTGCCTACGACCATACCTCAAACTACCGGTTGAAGTTTGTCATAGTTACTCACTTCCTGAATATGTAGACACCAACACTTTAGTAATTGCATGCTCCTACTCTGGAAATACTGAAGAAACACTCAATGCCCTCGACGAGGCCATTGAGCGAAAAGCAAATATCATTGGAATCACCAGTGGGGGAGCAGTAAAAAAAATACTTCTGGAGCAAGGGAATCCTGTAATTACTGTACCTGGAGGGCTTCCTCCACGAGCAGCTCTAGCATACCCTTTGGTTCAATTATTTGAAGTTTTTATCCAAAATAATTTCGTGAATGCTGAAATAAAAACACAACTTACTTCAGCAATCTCTTTTCTCGAAAAAGAACAATCCGAAATAAAAGCGTTAGCCTCCCAAATAATGGAGTTTTCCGACGACAACAAGTTGCTGTTTTATGGAGAAGATAAATTCCATCCTGTCATGCTTCGTGCGTGTCAACAAATCAATGAAAACAGCAAAGAATTGGCTTTTTTCAATGTAATACCTGAAATGAATCACAATGAAATTGTAGGATGGGCTGAAAAACCAAAAAACATCTCAGTTGTAATGCTCAGAAGCGATCTAGAAAACAGTCGAAATTCAAAGCGACTTGATATCACTCATGAAATTATTCTTCGTAAAAATGCCGTACTCGAAGTAAAAGCAAAAGGAAATAATTTCATTGAACAAGCATTCTACCTCATCCATCTAGTTGATTGGTTGTCGCTCCTAAAAGCTGAAAAAAAGTCTATTGATGTTATTGAAGTTGACGTGATAGACTATTTAAAAAATGAACTTTCAAAATAAATACGAAAATGGAAATCGCCATCATCGCTCATGACGGGAAAAAAGCAGAAATGGTTCAGTTTCTGAATGAAAACGCAAAGATACTTCACCGAAATGAAATCTCACTTGTATCGACAGGAACAACAGGAAATAAAGTTGAAAAAGCTGGATTTCAAGTAACAAGACTACTTTCTGGACCTGTTGGTGGAGATGCTCAAATTGCAGCACGAGTAGCTGAAGGAAAATGTCAGATGGTAATTTTTTTCCGTGATCCTTTGGAGAAACATCCACACGAGCCCGATATATCAATGCTCATGCGCCTGTGCGATGTCCATAACGTTCCTTTAGCAACAAATCCTGCAACAGGAACAATGCTCTTTCAAGCGATTGGTGCTTGATTTGGAAGTACCGACTAATTCACAATTAGAGGTTTTGACACACTCTGATTGTCGTCTGAAACTACGACATCGTATTTTCCTTGATCAATGTCCTCTAAATTCAAAGTGACGCCCTTAGTTCCTTCAACATCTTTTGACAACAAAATACGTCCGAACGTATCGCGAATCGAAATCAAATAGCTCGATTTATTCTTCCAATCAATTGTCACTGTCTTTTTTGTTGGATTTGGGTACACATTTAAGCTCCTGTCAAGTTTGGAATTTTTATTGACGCCCATGACGATATAACCCCAAATCGAATCTACATATTCCGGATGATCAATAAAAGGGTTTCTGTTGTTTTGATAATCATAATAAATAATATTATTCCTGTTACGTTCCCAATCATCAACTGGGTCTTCAATATGCCACTGATAAAGATCCGAAAGCTTAGCGTGAATCGGCTCATTTGTATAATTGTCCAATGGAATGCTATCAATAACCTCTAAATCTGGCTCGCCATTCGACCCTTCATAGCGTGTTGCCATATAAAAAATCATACGTGCGACGTCTCCTTTTACATTGTCGTTTGGCTTCCATACCCACTCAGATGAACTTGTATAGCTTCCTGTTGGGCCATCTCCATCAATATACTCAGTTGAACATTCTGCAAACCAACGGTTGTTTCTTGCTCCATTTACAGAAACGTCACAAGGTCGAAGCGCATGAACATCTGTACCAGGGCCCATAGAATTCCCAAAATCACCACGTGACTTTGCCCATACATGCTCTCTTGACCAGCCGGAACCCCCATTGTATTCCTGAGCCGCATCCACTGACCAGCCGGAATAAATAAGAAGCACTCGTGTGGGATCCAAAGTATCACGGTCTGTTTCTTTTAAAATGTCCCAAACATCAGTTCCAGAACTTGTATATGGAAACTCAATGTGATCTTTAATGATTAAATGCAATTTTGACTTTAAGCTGTCACCGGAATATCCAATAGCAGAATCATAATAACCTGTTGGAATTTGCGCGAAAATAAAATTGGATAGCACAAGGCTGAATAGAGTGAGTAATAATTTCATGTAGTCGTTTAAGTGAGTCAAAGATAGCTGAAATATAACAACTCATCACAGATTCAAATAATTCATAATCAAAACAAAAAAATACGCCTCACTCCCCTATCAAAAGCTAAGATTCTAGAAAGTTATTCTATTGGTCACTTCCCGTCCCCTATCAAAAACTAACGCTCTAGAAGGCCATTCTATTGGTCACTTCCCATTCCCTATCAAAAACTAACGCTCTAGAATGCCATTCTATTGGTCACTTCCCGTTCCATATCAAAAGCTAACGCTTTTTCTTACTTTAGTATAAACAATTGACATGGGGATACTTCGCACTCTCTCACTAACAAAATTGACTGGTCTATTCATTGCTATCGTCATCATTTCGAAAATCGTGGCGAATGGTGACTGGAAAAATGACCAGTCTATAATTGGGGGAGACGTTCGTGGATACTACGCATACCTTCCGGCCCTATTCATCAATAATGATCTTAAATTTCAAGATTTAGAAGTCTATAAAATGACCCGACCAGGCTACCAAGTATGGACAAAGCAAACCAAAGATGGAACGCGATTCATAAAGTACACGTGCGGCATGGCAATAATGTACTCTCCTTTCTTTTTTATCGCTGACGCACTGGCCTCAAATCTTGGTGCAGCCCCTGATGGGTTTAGTTGGCCTTACCGAATTGCGTTAATTGTAGCTTCAATCTTTTACTTGTTAGTTGGGCTTATTTTCCTGAGTAAGTTCTTGTTGCGGTTTTTTAGCGAATATTCTGTCTCCATTGCCCTGATTGTACTTTTTCTCGGAACCAACCTGTACAATTATGAAACCAAACACCTCACCTACTCACACGGTTACAGTTTTGCATTAATATCACTATTCCTTTATACTGCGCTCTCATGGTTTGAAAGCTTTCGTATACGCTGGGCAATCTGGATGGGAGTGAGCTTTGGACTTATGGTTCTTATTCGCCCAATTGATATCATATTTATAAGTTTTGTGATTCTATACGGAGTTACAACAATTGTTGATTTTAAATCACGCCTGAGACTTCTTTGGAAGTACAAGCTCCATATCGCGGTATTCATGCTGTTGTCTTTTTTAATGGTTCTCCCACAGCTACTTTATTTCAACTACATTTCAGGAAACTTCTTGTTTTACTCCTACAACGATGAATCTTTCTTTTTTGGAAGCCCCCATTTGTATGATACGTTGTTTAGTTTTCGAAACGGATGGCTCATTTATAGCCCTATTCTCATTCTAGCCATTATTGGTTTGTTTTTTATTCGTAAAAAATCAAATGCTCTTTTTTCTTTTACCATAATTACATCTATAACTTATTTCTACACAATTGCCTCATGGTGGTGCTGGTGGTATGTTGGATTCGGAAACAGGGCTTTTATTAATCTTTACCCAATACTCGCTATAGGTTTATGCACATTTATTGAACTAGTCAATAAAAAAGGCATTGCCATACGATGGGCCTTGAACAGTATTATTATAGGGCTAATTACATTAAATGCTTTTCAATCCTATCAGTTCGAAAATAATATCATCCATTGGGGATACATGTCCAAAGAAGCTTATATCGACGCATGGGGAAGAACACAGCCATCACAAACCCAACAAATGTTTTTACATGTCCCAGATTTAAAGGCAGCAAAAAAAGGAGAAAACCTTGTTTCGGTTCCTAACATTAAAATTTTAAAGCACATTAAAAATAATTTTGAAACGGACTCAAATACCGATTCATTGCTCCTATTAAATGTTCAAAATAACGACTCCTATAGCGGAAATCGAGCCCTTTATTATCCAAAAATGTCGGAATACATTGCGAATACGACTTTTACGGTTCCTGAAAATTCCACACATGTACATATAAGCTTCAAAGTAAAACGAGAAGATAAAATCCTGGCGGTTGTGGAAGGTGTAGACCATCTCTTTTATTTTCTTTCTGGTGAAATAGTCACTTTAGAAAATGACTGGGAACAAGTTGAATTGTTTGCAAAACTTCCAAAAGACAACAAAGTAAAACAACTCATGTTCTATGCCTGGAACAAGTGTTTGCTTCCGGTATGCATTGATGACCTGGAAATCAAACTGGTCAACTTCACATACAATGATCTTGAATATTAATTGGTAAAATATTTAAAAGAAAAAGTCGTGTTTGAATCTAAATTCAAAATGATTTTAAATCTTTGTTCTAATGATTACTATAGAACATGCTAACATCAACTATCTAACGAAGCAAGAAATAGAGCAAATTCATCAACTTATGGTGCAAGCCTATGCCGCGACTGAAACTGAAATCTGGGGTAATAATTACGTCAGAATGGAACTGGATGCGTTCATCGATTTACTCAAAAACAGCTGTATTCAATTGGCTCGTCTGCATGGAGAAATCGTTGGAAGTATTGCCACAACGCAAATCGACAAAGAATCGTATGGGTTTGGTCTACTTAATGTTCATGCATCAAAAAGTGGAAAAGGCATTGGAAAAATGCTCATAGAAGCCTCAGAATCATTTGCTTTAAAGAAAGGGGCAAAATACATGAAAATTGAAATCCTTCGCCCCTCGAATCTTGAGGTTCCTCAAAAAGTAATGCTTGCCAAATGGTATGCCTCTTTAGGTTATAAATTTGTGAAGTCAATGCGCTTTGAAGACCTGAAAGTATCTCAAGCAGAAAAAGCATTAAAGCTTATCGCTCCGGCACACTTCGATTGCTATATAAAATCATTGAGGCCCTAAAGAAAAACTATTTTCCAAACCGGAAAACAGGGCCTTCAATCATTCACGAAAAATCTCAATAATATTGGCTTTGATCTTGACACAAAGGTTGTGCGTCGGTAAATCGTTGTCATCCGTACCAAAAGGGTCTTCAATTTCTTCTGCCAATATTTCCATTGACACGAGAACATAAAAGAGAAACATCGCTATAATAATAGAATAATACCCAAAAACCGGAATAAAGGCCAATGGAATTGTCGTAACATAAATAAAAATGAATTTCTTCAAAAACAAACTATACGAAAATGGTATTGGTGTGTTTTTAATACGCTCACATGCACCTAAACTGTCGAGCAATGCATTCATGTTTTTGTCCAAAACAAGAAACTCTTCTTGACTAATTTTACCTTCTGACTTTAATTGCTGAGTGCGCAAATACATCTGTTGACTGATCGCATTTGGCACGTGTTCTTTCTTCGACAAATGAGCTGCTTCTTGTTCAGTTAATTCCAATTCACTATAAACTACGCCGTCTCTCAGATGTTCTTTCGTGGCAAACACAAAATTAGGTATCGCTGTTGTGAAAAAGGTCCGGTGCTCTTGCTCTTTGATTATCGAAGAAATTTTTATCGCCAAATTGCGCGTGTCATTTACTAAAGCACCCCATTTTTTTCTTCCTTCCCACCACCTATCATACGCTGTATTTGTTCGGAAGACCAGCAATAAAGAAATCACAAAACCAACAATCGAGTAAACGGACAATAAGGACTCCAACACCTCAATACCATCGAAATATTCAATCATTGCAAAAGAAAGAAAGGCTGAAAAAACGCCAATATAAATTATCTCTTTCCAAAGCATACGCAACGTATCACTCTTGTGCAGTGCAAAAATAAGTTTGAACCAATTTTTTGGGTTGTATTTAATCATACTTGCTTTTTCATGTGGTTTAACATCAATGACATCGTTGCAAATTGATAATTTGCAACCTCAATTTTTGGATCAGGGGTGTGGGTTTTTTCCGGTATACAAACGACCGTCATCCTCGCTGAAAGGGCTGAAATTATTCCGTTAAACGAATCTTCAATCACCAAACACTTCGAAGGGCTCACACCCAATTCTTGCGCAACTGTCAAATACACCGCAGGATGTGGTTTTCCAAACTCTTCATCCTCAGCGGAATGAACAACATCAAAGACAGAACTAATGCCCAAGGTATTTAGCACTGCTTCGATTAATACATTATAAGACGATGTTCCGAGGCCAAGCTTAATGTTTTTTGACTTCAAATATTCAAGCGTGTCAATAACTCCGGGCAATGGAACACCATTGTCCTCAATCAATGCAATCATTTTTTGGACAATCAAATTTTCTACATCTTTTACTGATAATCTTTCCCAGCCCACCTCTTGATGCCAATATGTAATCACTTCATCGATCCGCAACCCAACTGTTTTCTGAAAGTCTTTTTTCGTAATCATACAGCCTACAGAATGAAATGCTTCTTCCATGGCAATCTTCCAAAGAGGCTCTGAGTCAATTAATACGCCATCCATATCAAATATTACGGCTTTATATTTATTTGGATTTATCACTTTTTTGGGCAGATATTATACAACTTCATTTCACCAACTAGCGGATTTTTCTCGTCTGCCACAAAAATTGAATCTTTGTTTAAAACGACTATTGATTCACGCTGCGACATTGAATTAAATTTAAATGTTTTTACCGTTACTAATTTCCCATTAATCAGCTTCTTTACAATGTACCTGTCATAGGTCAATAAATAAAACCTGTCATTGTACTGATCAACTGCTGTAATCCCATCTCGCCACCATCCATTCTTTCCGATGAACGTGTATCCCGAACAGTACACTGTATAGTCTCCTGGACTCGTTGGAATCTTATAAATACGTGTGTTTCCTTTTGACGGGCTGGATCGGTCTTTGGTAAACAACCAGATCGAATCATTATAAAAAGCCATTCCTTCAGCGTCAAAATACATTGAATCCGATACAGGAGGAAATGATCGCTGTTCGCCGTAATTAAATTTAATGGTTTTTGCGCTCACTTCTGACTTTTTTAGCACATCCTTGATCGCAACTTTGTATATCTTCAGACCCAACCGTTTGTTTTCATTGTTACCAATGTCGCCAATATATATGAACTTATCATCAATCGTAATGTCCTCCCAATCTTTGTTTTTTGCATTCAAAACATCCACCTTTCGTATTATTTCCCCCTTTATTGTAAGTAGATAAAGCCTACTCTTTCCGCCACCATCATTAAATGCAATTAGCGTTGTATCATTCAACAACTCCAATCCTGAAATTTCCGCAAGAGATTTTGACAGATCATAGTTTTTTATCAACTGGGCAGAGGTAGAAGCTCCAAGCAAGAGAAATCCAATTATCACGGCCAATGCTTTCATGACACTACCTTTAAATGTACCACATCTATTCTGTTGTGGCTTACTTCTTCTATTTCCATCAAAAGCCCTTCTACCTCAAGTCTCGTGCCAGCCTTGGGTATATTTGCTACATGATGAATTATAAATCCTCCTAATGTCTCATACTCTTCATTTTCACTCAATGTGAATTCATATGTATCATTTAAGTAATCGATTTCCAAACGCGCAGAAAACCGGTATTCATTTTCTCCTAATTTTTCTTCCAACAAGTCTTCTGTATCAAACTCATCTTCAATTTCTCCAAAAATCTCTTCAATCACATCCTCTATCGTAACAATTCCAGATGTTCCCCCATATTCATCAACGACAACTGCAATGTTCCCGCTACTCTTCGTGAAAAGTTCTAAAAGTTCCTTTCCTGGAGTTGCCTCAGGAACGAAGATCATTGGAAGCAGAATCTGTTTAATTTCCTCTGGTTTTTTAAAGATTTCAAATGAATGCACATAACCGATAATGTTATCAATGTTCTCCCGATATACGAGTATTTTTGTCTTTCCAGTATCAATAAATTTTTGCTGTAACTCTTGAATTGAATCCTCAATTTCAACAGAAATTAACTCTGTACGAGGGACCATACAATCACGCGCCTTAACCGAATCAAAATCCAAAGCATTTTGTAAAATTTGCATTTCATTCCCAAACTCTTCTTCATCTTTCATTCGATCGTTTATATCTTGCACATAATGCTCTAAATCCACTTTCGAAAATACCTTTTTATCGGTTTCGCTATCAATCCGAAACAACTTCAATACTGCACTACTTATTGCTGAGATAATATGTGTTGGAAAATAAAGAATGCCATAAATAAATAGCATTGGAACTACCGTATATTTAAGATATCCATTTGGGTTTATTTGAACGATGGCTTTTGGTAAAAATTCAGCGACAACAAGCACAAGAGCTGTTGAAAAAACCGTTTGAATAAACAAAACAATAGCGGTAGTGTGTATACCCCAGCCATATATAACTGGCTCTAAAACGTCAGCAGAACACAATCCAAAAAAGACCAGAGAAATGTTGTTTCCAAGTAAGAGCATTGCAATAAAATGCGCCTCGTTTTTATAAAAAACCCCTAAAACTTTGCTGCTAAGTGTTCCTTTGGATTTGTCCAATTCGATTTTCAATCGATTGGAAGATATATACGCTATTTCCAGCCCTGAAAAAAAAGCTGAAAACACAAGAGTGATAATAATACCAATAAAGGAAGCTTCCATGTATTGTGGTTACACGATGAAAGATACAAATTCTCGTGAACTAAAGAACATCATGCCCAATATCCCTCCGGAAAAATGCATTTTCAAACTCAATTTTCCCAACTGATTCATACGACTTTTTTAATGCTGTTTTGAGGTCTTTACCATAAGATGTTACTGCCAAAACACGGCCGCCTGATGTTGATACAACTGGACCATCTGGTGTTGTTCCTGCATGAAATACAATGGAATCAGTAATGGAGTTAAGACCAAAAATTTGTTTTCCTTTTTGGTACTTTTCAGGGTATCCTCCTGAAACCATCATTACTGTTGAAGCGCTTCTTTCATCAAACTGCACGTCTCTTTCTGAAAGTGTATTCGTTGCCACGCCTTCGAATAAATCTAAAATATCAGATTTTAATCGAGGTATTACCACTTCTGTTTCAGGATCTCCCATACGGCAATTGTACTCAATCACATAAGGTTCATTTTTCACATTAATCAGTCCGAAAAAGATAAATCCCTTGTATTTAATCCCGTCAGCCTTCAACCCTTTGACCGTAGGAATGATTACTTGGTTTTTAATTTTGTCTAAAAATGTTGGGTTTGCAAACGGAACTGGAGAAACAGCTCCCATTCCTCCTGTATTTAACCCTTTATCGCCTTCGCCTATGCGCTTGTAGTCCTTCGCTTCTGGCAAAATTTTATAGGCGTCACCATCTGTAATTACAAAACATGACAGTTCTACCCCATCAAGAAATTGCTCAATTACAACACGTGAACTTGCCTCTCCAAATTTAGCGTCAGCCAGCATGTTTTTCAACTCGGCCTTTGCCTCATCTAAATCTTCAAGAATCAGGACTCCTTTTCCTGCAGCCAAACCATCGGCTTTCAAAACGTACGGTGATTTCATGGCGTCCAAAAACGCATAACCCGCTTCTAAGGTATCTTTTGTAAATGTTGCATATTTCGCCGTGGGGATGTTGTGTCGGCGCATAAATTCTTTTGCAAAATCTTTGCTCCCTTCGAGCTGAGCCGCTTCTTTGTTCGGACCCACAACGGCCACTTTCGCA
>Ga0233396_1000056_pt1 | contig 53776 bp, 58 predicted proteins | sample 32DmetaG_FD_183169 | JGI IMG/M metagenome (GOLD analysis project Ga0233396, IMG submission 183169) | Seawater microbial communities from Monterey Bay, California, United States - 32D | ecosystem: Environmental > Aquatic > Marine > Coastal | place: USA: California | collected 2016-10-19 | reverse complement strand
CGAAGCCTATCAAGAAATTGAAGGGAATAAGATTCCTTTTAACGACTTGGAAATTGCTCAGAAAATATTTTTAAACACCAAAGCCTAATGCTCTACTATTTTTTTGAATTTTTAGAACAACAGTATGAATTTCCAGGGGCTAGTGTATTCAAATACATTTTATTTAGGGCAGCTATTGCAGTAATTTTTTCTCTCGGTTTTTCACTCATAACGGGTAGACATCTCATTGCCTATTTAAAAAGCAAGCAGATTGGTGAATCTATTCGAGATTTGGGCTTGAGAGGTCAAAAAGAAAAGGAAGGGACTCCAACAATGGGAGGTATTATTATCATTTTGAGCACACTCATTCCAGTCCTGCTTTTAGCACGTCTTGACAACATCTACATTTTATTACTAGTCTTTAGCATGCTGTGGATGGGACTGGTAGGCTGGTTGGATGATTATATTAAAATATTTAAAAAGGATAAGGACGGATTAAAAGGAAAGTTTAAGGTCCTAGGTCAATTGTTTTTGGGAGCTCTGGTGGGAGCAACACTCTTTTTCCATCCAGATGTAACTGTTAGAACCGAAGTGCAACCTATTGTTCAAACTGTTGAAGTGGAGCCTAGTTCAAATCCAAAAGCTGAAAATATCAAAGCAACTTTAACGACTATCCCTCTTGTAAAAAATAATGAGTTTGATTATCACTGGTTAATCGGCTGGATGGGAATCCCTAAAGGGAGTTATACTTGGGTAATATTTATACCCATAGTCATCTTTATCATCACTGCGGTTTCCAATGGAGCTAATTTAACGGACGGGATCGATGGATTGGCAGCTGGAACTTCAGCAATTATAGTATTTGCCTTAGGAGTATTTGCTTGGGTTTCTGGTAATGTAAACTTTGCTTCTTATCTCAACATCATGTACATCTCTAATGTGGGAGAATTAGCTGTATTTATTGCTGCTTTTTTAGGGGGGCTAATTGGTTTTTTATGGTACAATACTTATCCAGCTTCAGTATTTATGGGAGACACGGGTAGTTTATCCATAGGAGCAGTTATATCAGTCATTGCCATCATTGTGAGAAAAGAGTTGTTGATTCCACTTCTATGTGGTGTCTTTTTTATTGAAACACTATCCGTTATTTTACAGGTTAGTTATTTTAAATACACACGTTCAAAGACAGGGGTAGGCCAACGGATTTTTAAAATGGCACCCTTACACCATCACTTTCAAAAGTCGGGTTTTCATGAGAGTAAGATTGTGGCTCGTTTTTGGATTTTTGGAATTATACTCGCTGTTCTCAGTATCGTAACTCTAAAGCTTAGATAATGAAAGAAAAGCTGATTGTTTTAGGGGCAGGAGAAAGTGGGATAGGTGCCGCAATATTGGGGAAGCAAAAGGGGTATGAAGTGTTTTTGTCTGATGCAAATGAAATACCCGTTTCACTTCAAAATATATTAAACGCTAAAGGAATTTTATGGGAATCTGGACAGCATTCTCTCTCTTCCATGGAAGGCGCTTCTATCGCCGTAAAGAGTCCTGGTGTTCCAGGAAATATTCCTTTACTTAACGGACTAAGAGCAAAGGGAACTCGTATAATTTCAGAGATCGAATTTGCAGCTCAATCTACTTCGGCTACCCTCATCGGGATTACGGGTACCAATGGGAAGACAACCACGACCATGATGACCTACGAAATTCTTAAAAATGCTGGATTAAACGTTGGATTAGCTGGAAATATAGGCTCGAGCTTTGCTAAACAAGTTGCAGAAGAAGATTATGAATTTTATGTATTAGAAATCAGTAGTTTTCAGTTAGATGACATCGATCAGTTTGCACCTCATATAGCTCTTATTACCAATATTACTCCTGACCATTTAGACCGCTACGATTTCAGCTTTGAGACTTATATCCAAGCCAAGCTAAAAATCACTAAAAACCAATCATCAAAAAACTTTTTCCTGTTCAATGCCGATGATGAGATCCTTGTCAGTGCATTAAAGGATTACAAGACAAGTGCGCAAAAAGTTTCTTTTGGAAGTAGTCCAATAGAAAACACTGGATCTTATTTAAAAGACACTCAATTTATTTTAAAAAAACAAAATCAAACTACTATGATACAATCAGTAGAATTCCCATTTTCAGGTAGGCATAATTTACTCAATGCTATGGCAGCAGCCACAATTGGGGATCTTTTGTCAATTAATAAAGAATCGATTCGAGAGAGCTTGACCCACTTTAAAGGAGCTCCCCACCGCATGGAAAAGGTATTGACTATTCAAAGAGTTCAATATATCAATGATTCAAAGGCGACCAACATAAATGCAACCTATTTTGCTTTAGAAAGTGTACAAACTCCTTTGATTTGGATAGTAGGTGGGGTTGACAAAGGGAATGATTATGAGACCCTCTTACCCTTGATCAGAAAAAAAGCAAAAGCTATTATTTGTTTGGGTTTAGACAACTCAAAGTTGAGAGACGCATTTGAAGGAACAAGTGAGGTTTTTATAGAGACAGAATTCATGACAGAAGCTGTAAAAATTGCACATAAATTGGCTGAGCCTAAAGACACAGTTCTTTTATCACCAGCATGTGCCAGTTTTGATTTATTTAAGAATTACGAAGATCGAGGAGATCAATTTAAGGCTGCAGTTAGAAATTTATAGACCATGTTTCAATTATTAAAAGGAGATAAAGTTTTATGGGGCATCTTAGCTCTTTTGGCTACATTTTCCTTTTTACCAGTTTTTAGTGCCAGTTCTAATCTGGTTTACGTAGTTGGAAAAGGAACTCCTTGGGGTTATTTGATAAAGCACTTTGTGATTTTAGTAATTGGGTTTGTTCTAATGTATTCGGTGCATAAAATTCCCTTTCATTATTTTAAAGGGATATCGTTATTAATGCTGCCTGTTGTCATCATTTTACTGATCTATACAGCGAGTCAGGGAACAGTAATTGATGGAGCCAATGCCAGCCGTTGGGTCAAAATTCCTTTTATTAGATTGAGTTTTCAAACATCTACTTTAGCAGCAGTTGTGCTTATGGTGTTTACAGCAAACTATCTTTCCAAACCCAACTTGAGGGAAATTAAGTTTTCAAGGTCTTTATTTCAGTTATGGCTACCCGTACTCACAGTGGTGCTGCTTATTTTCCCATCCAATTTATCTACCGCAGCACTTTTGTTTTCCATGGTTTTAATAATGGCTTTTGTGGCTCACTATCCACTGAAATACCTGTTTACGATCTGTGGGATGGGATTAGCTTTTGTACTGCTGTTTTTTTTACTTGTTAAGGCATTCCCCGGTCAATTTCCCAATCGAATTGATACCTGGATGAGTAGGTTAGAGAATTTCAGTAGCGGTCAAAGTGATGATGGAAATTATCAGGTAGCTAGAGCAAAAACAGCAATCGTCAGTGGAAAAATATTTGGACTTGGAGCTGGAAAAAGTCGAATGAAAAATTTCTTGCCACAGAGTTCGTCTGATTTTATCTATGCGATTATCGTTGAAGAATTTGGTCTTTTAGGAGGTATTGGATTGATACTACTCTACCTTTTACTGCTTCTTAGAATAGTGGTAATTGCACACAATACGCTCAATTTATTTGGAAAGCTAACGGTTGTAGGCTTGGGAATCCCAATTATTTTCCAAGCCTTTATCAATATTGGTGTAGCACTTCAGGTGCTGCCTGTAACTGGGCAAAACCTCCCCATGATTAGTAGCGGAGGGACGTCAGCTTGGATGACTTGTATCGCCATGGGGATAATCCTAAGCGTTAGTGTTAAAAGAGCTGAAGTTGACGAGGTCGAACAAGAAAACGAAACAACAAATAACCCAATAAGCATACTGAGTGAAACCCATTATTAGACTTATCGTTTCCGGAGGGGGTACAGGAGGGCATATTTATCCAGCCTTAGCCATTGCGATGCAATTTCAAAGACAGTTTAAAGATGTGGATCTACTCTTTGTAGGTGCTAAGGGTAAAATGGAAATGGACAAAGTACCCAAGGCTGGATTTCCAATAAAAGGAATTTGGATAAGCGGCTATAAGCGGTCTTTATCACTGCAGAATGTACTTTTCCTGGTAAAACTAGTGGTAAGTTTGATTCAGGCGTATTGGATTATCAAACAATTCAAACCTAATCTAGTTGTTGGTACAGGCGGTTTTGCAAGTGGTCCCACCTTGAAAATTGCCCAATGGTTAAACATTCCTACGGTGATTCAGGAACAAAATTCATACCCTGGAGTGACCAATAAATTACTAAGTAAAAAAGTCGATTCGATTTGTGTTGCCTTTGAGGGTATGGAGCGCTTTTTTCCTCCAAAAAAAATAAGTATAACAGGAAACCCAATACGATCAACAATTTGGGAAACAGCAGATTCGGAAAAGGCCAAAGCGTTTTTTGGTTTGCATCCGAAAAAACAAACTTTAGCAATAATCGGTGGAAGTCTTGGTGCGAGACGCGTAAATGAATTGATTGCCAGTCAGCTTGAATTATTTCAAAGTTTTGGTTTGCAAGTGCTGTGGCAATGTGGAGAGCTTTATTACAATCAGTATAAAGATCTTGCCCAAGAGGGCGTAGTCATTCATCCCTTTGTTTATGAGATCCAACAATTTTATGCTGCCGCAGATTTTATTATTTCAAGGGCAGGAGCGGGAAGTCTTTCAGAGTTGAGCTGTGTAGCCAAGCCTTTACTGTTAATTCCCTCGCCAAATGTTACAGCAAATCACCAATTTCATAACGCTCATGCATTAGAGAAAAAAGGGGCAGCTTTTGTAATTGAGGAAAAAAATCTCAAAGCAGATTTTGAAACTGTTTTTAAAAAATTTGTAACTGATCTTGACATACAAGAGGGAATGAAAAAGGAACTGAAAGAATTTGCAAAACCAAATGCTGCAAAGTCTATTGTTAATGAAATGATCGCACTTTTATGAGCCATCATGTAATGACATATTACTTTATTGGTATAGGAGGCGTAGGCATGTCGGCTTTAGCTCGTTTGTGTGTCCTTCAGGGACATAAAGTTTTTGGATATGACAGAGTGTATTCAACCGTTACAAACGAATTGGAAAAGGAGGGGATTGCCATAATTTATGATGAAAGTATGGAGGCCTTAGCCGAAGAAGTACTCAACAAGCGAACTCAAATCATTTATACTGCTGCCATACCTACTAACCACAAGCAGTTAGACTATTTTATTACAAATGGGTTTACAGTAAAAAAAAGAGCGTTGTTTATGGCAGAATTATGTGCTGATAAAACAACACTAGCTGTAGCTGGAACACATGGAAAAACAACGACAGCTGCTTTTTTAACACATATATTTTCTAAAACAAATCAATCTTTTACTTCAATAATGGGAGGTTTTTTTCAAAACAACCCTTCTAATTTAATTCGAACAGGTGAAGAGTTTATGTTGGTTGAAGCAGACGAATACGACCGTTCTTTTTTACATCTTCACCCTACTGTTGGAGCCATCACCTCAATAGATTCAGATCATCTGGATATTTACCATACCAAGGATGCTTTTAAGGAAGCTTTTGTTCGCTTTTCCTCGCAAGTAGTTCAGCAATTGATAGTCGCTTTTGGTTTGCCTTTTAAAGGACTTACCTATGGAGTAAATGTTGATGCCGATTATCGGGTCTATAACATAAAGCTATTAGCTGACGGCTATGAATTTGACTTATCAACACCATCAGAAGATTTCAGCAAACTTAAATTACATCAATTAGGCGAACACAATTTGTTCAATATGTTGTGTGCATTGGCAATGGCTGATCAATTAAATATTTCAATGCAAAAAGCAATCAACTCATTGGCATCTTTCCCAGGTGTTTACAGACGAATGAATTTGTTTAGATGGAAAAATAAATGGCTGGTGGACGATTATGCACATCATCCAACTGAGATTAAAAGTATTTTAGATACATTAAATAATTTTTATCCTCAGGATCAAAAAGGGGTAATATTTCAGCCGCATTTATTTTCAAGAACTCAGGATTTTTACCAAGAGTTTTTGGCTGTACTTACTCAATTTGACGAGGTTGTTTTGTTGGATATTTTTCCTGCACGGGAATTGCCAATTAAAGGGATTACTTCCGAGAGATTGATTGATGACCTTAGTCATGAAAATAAAAAGTTAATAAAAAAAAATGAGATTGCTGAGACAATTAACGCGAGTCAAGCAACAGTTTTTGCGCTTTTGGGAGCTGGAGATATCGGAGAACAAATTCAATTATTAAAATCAGAAAAGGTAGAACAATGAAAGCTTACAAATCGGTAATCTTTTTGACAGTAATGATTCTTTTATTAGGAGGACTATTTTGGTTTTCGCATTATAAAAATAGTGCAAGAGCGGTGAGTGATTTTAAAATTTCATTTACCCATTCCCCCCTGCTTTTAGACAGCTTGTTGGTTAATAAATTGTTAACACAAAACTTAGACGCCCAGTTAAAACTGCTCAAAGAAAGTTTAGATTTGAATATGCTCGAAACCCAATTGAAAAGGACACCAGAGGTCAAAAACATAGAAGTTTTCAAACTTCCTCAGGGGCGACTTGCTGTTGAGTTGACCGAGCGGAAACCAATATTTGAAGTAGCTTCTAGCAAACATTATTTTGGTGATGCTAAGGGTATACTTTTTGCTTATCAATCTATTGATACTTTAAGTTTACCCATCTTTAAAACAGATAGTTCTTCAACTTCCTTAGCTTCAACCGCGGATTTGATTGCTAAGCTTAAAATGGACCCTTTGTTGGAGATTGAGTTAGAAGAGATTTCGTTGAAAAATAATCAGTATACTTTGGAGCTGAAATCCTTTCCTTTCGAGGTTGTTTTGGGAGACTCAACTGAGCTAAGAAAAAAACTTGAAAAACTAAAAATATTTTGTGCTTTTCAAACCAGTCAAGACAGTTTGAATGGCTATGATAAAATTAATTTAAGCTATGAAAATCAAGTCGTAGCTACAATACTTTAAATTATGGAAAATTCAAACATTTCAGTTGGACTTGATATCGGAACGACAAAAATTGTTGCTCTGGTTGGTAAAAAAAATGAATTCAATAAAGTTGATATTTTAGGAGTTGGTAAATCTAAAAGTCTTGGGGTTCACCGTGGTGTGGTCAACAACATTACCCAAACCATCCAATCTATTCAGCAAGCAGTTGATGACGCCAAATTGAATTCTGGTCATGACATTTCGGATGTAGTAGTCGGTATAGCTGGACAGCATATACGCAGTATTCAGCACAGCGATTATATCACTCGTGAAAACCCCGAAGAAGTCATTAGTGAAGACGATATTCAAGAATTGATTCAACAGGTGTACAAACTTGTTATGTTGCCAGGGGAAGAAATAATTCATGTACTTCCACAAGAATATAAAGTTGATGGTCAGGCTGAAATAAAAGAACCTGTTGGAATGCATGGCGGTCGTTTAGAAGCGAATTTCCATGTAGTCGTTGGTCAGGTTTCCTCCATAAAAAATATTGGACGATGTATCAAAAGTGCAGGCCTCAATATGGCAAATATTACATTGGAACCTTTGGCGTCTTCTGAAGCTGTTTTGAGTTTTGAGGAAAAAGAAGCTGGTGTTGCACTTATTGATATTGGTGGTGGAACAACCGATTTGGCAATCTTTAAGGACGGTATCATTAGGCATACAGCTGTAATCCCTTTTGGAGGAAATGTGATTACTGAGGACATTAAAGAAGGCTGTTCAATAATAGAAAAGCAAGCTGAACTACTAAAAACCAAATTTGGATCTGCTTGGCCAGGAGAAAACAGAGAAACAGAAATTGTGTCTATTCCAGGTCTTAGAGGAAGAGACCCCAAGGAAATTTCCTTAAAAACACTTTCTAAAATTATTAATGCGCGTGTGGTAGAAATCATTGAACAGGTCTATTTGGAAATCAAGAATTACGGTCATGACGAACAAAAGAAAAAATTAATTGCAGGAATTGTACTGACTGGTGGTGGTAGCCAACTCAAACACTTAAAGCAGTTGGTAGAATACATCACAGGTATGGATTCACGTGTAGGATACCCCAGTGAGCACTTAGCTGGAGATACCCAAGAGGCAGTTTCAAGCCCCCTATTTGCGACCTCAGTTGGACTGTTGATGAGTGCCCTTGAGGGTGAAATGATTACGGTAGAATCGTCAGAAACTACAGAAAATAATGATCTAACAAAAGAAAACGAGCAGCCAGCTGAGGTAGCTCTAAAGCGAAAATCAATTTTTGATCGCTTTGGAGAAAAATTAAAAGAATTTTTAGATAATGCATAATTAGTATTCGATATGGATCAAGAAGAAAATAAAGGAATCAGCTTTGATTTACCAAAAAATCGCAGTAATGTCATCAAAGTTATGGGAGTTGGCGGCGGTGGAAGTAATGCGATCAATTATATGTTCCAACAGGGAATTAAAGGAGTTGATTTCATTATCAGTAATACTGATGCTCAGGCACTTTCAGAAAGTGGTGTGCCAACAAAAATTCAATTAGGAGCCAGTTTAACCGAAGGTCTAGGGGCAGGGGCCAACCCTGAAGTTGGTGCAAAATCTGCCCAAGAGAGTCACGAAGAGATCCACAGTATTTTATCAACTCAGACTAAAATGATTTTTATCACAGCAGGAATGGGTGGTGGAACTGGCACTGGTGCAGCTCCTATCATTGCTCAGATGGCAAAATCAATGGATATACTTACTGTAGGTATAGTAACCATGCCCTTCCAGTTTGAAGGTAAATTGCGATTAGAACAAGCACAAAGGGGATTGGAAAAAATAAAAGGGAGCGTAGATGCTCTAATTGTAATCAATAATAATAAGCTGAGAGAGGTTTATGGTAACCTTGGTTTTAAAGCAGGTTTTGCAAAGGCTGATGAAGTTTTGGCGACAGCAGCACGAGGTATCGCAGAGGTTATTACTCATCACTACACTCAAAATATAGATTTAAAGGATGCAAAAACTGTACTGACAAACTCCGGAACAGCTATTATGGGTTCAGGAACAGCATCAGGAAGTAATAGGGCCCAAGAAGCCATAGTAAAAGCTTTAGATTCCCCACTTTTAAATGATAATAAAATTACAGGTTGTAAAAATGTACTACTGCTCATAGTATCGGGTTCTGACGAGATTACTATCGACGAAATAGGGGAAATCAACGACTATATCCAAACTGAAGCAGGGAATCACACTAATATTATTATGGGCGTTGGTGAAGATGAGAGTTTGGGTAATGAAGTCTCAGTTACCGTTATTGCAACTGGCTTTGGTCAAGAGCAACAAAATGAAATCTCAAATACTGAGGCAAAAAAAATCATTCATTCCTTGGAAGATGAGCAAAAGATTGTTCATGATCTGAGTGATGCCTCCGTGGAGCACAATTCAATTGAATTGAATGAATCTAGAATGCAAAATGATTCAGTCCCTTCAGATTATTACAAACCTACTACTCCTGAAAATGAAAATCCATTGATTCAGATGAATGTTTTGCTAAACGACTTAGAAGTAGCGTATGAAGTGGTTTCTTATCCCATGGAAACCATTGAAGAAACTGAAAACCTCCAAAATATTCAATCCGATAAAACTGTCGATCAAGAGATTGAAGTCAATAAAGAAGAGGACTTCGTAGTTTCTGAGTTGGGTATAGAAGAACCAGAACGCAATATTTCAGATGAGCCCTCGCTGGAAATGAAAGTGATCGATGAAGATATACCTGAACTAAATGAAACTGAAGGTTCTATTGAGAAGGAGGAAGCCCTTGAACACTCTCTTGATTTTGATTTGAGTTCATCATTTTTTGACATAGAAGAAAGCCGAGGGGAGGACGGCAAAGCAGATCCAATTGATGCAGAATCTGAAATTGAAGCCTTAACTACTGAGGAGGAATCAGAGTTTATTTTTAACGAGATAGAGGTCAAAGACCACTTTGAAATGGAAGTTATTGATCCTGAGCATGTCGCTCCTGAAAGTCAAATTCAAATGGAATTTGAAATACCTTTGCCTCGAAAAAATGTTACTGAACAAGCCTTAGTTAATCATAACGAACTTGAGGATGTAAAACTTGAGCAGGGAAAAACAGTGAAAGATTTTGACGAAGCTGCATTAGAAATAAAATTTGATATTAAAGAGTTGGAAGAGACCGACAAAACTGAAGTTTTAGCACAAGGATCAGAGGATGATCCAACTTACAATATAAAGGAACAAGCTCAGCAAGGCCCTTTTGATCAATCTATAGATGAAACCCTTGCAACTCAAAATGAAAAAAGGAAGGAGCATCTGAAAGCATTTAACCACAAGTTTATGCATCAATTACAACGGGTAGATGATCTGGAAAAGCAACCTGCATATAAGAGACAGGGATTGGATTTAGATACCGACTTGCCTGATCAACCGTCAAGAACAACTTTGGATACCGACACCAACAATGATATACAAATGCGTTCTAACAACTCATTTTTACACGATAACGTAGATTAAAAATAGAAAATATGGGAGTACTAAGTACACTTTCAGAGGAAATGAAAAACGCCATGCGATCTAAAGACAGTTTAAAACTTGAGTCTTTAAGGGCAATTAAGTCTGCAGTTTTATTGGCACAAACCTCAGGAGGAGGAAATTCAGGTGAATTAACTGATGAAGATGCGATCAAATTACTTCAGCGTTTGGTAAAACAGCGAAAAGAAAGTGCAGCTATCTTTAGGGATCAAAATCGTCCTGATTTAGCTGAGACAGAAGAGGCTCAGGCAGCTATTATTGAAGAATTCCTCCCAGTACAGATGTCTGACGATGAGTTAGAATCTACTGTAGGTTTAATCATAGAGACCTCAGAAGCTTCCGGTATGAAAGACATGGGTAAAGTAATGGGAATGGCTTCTAAACAGTTGGCAGGAAAAGCTGATGGCAAAAGAATTGCGGATACTGTGAAAAAAATGCTAGGAGCTTAAAGCCAAAGCTCTGAGTTTCTTTGGTTCTCACACTTTCTGCAGATTGTATTTTTTCTCCATTTTGTATTGCTACTAATTAAGCGAAACCCGTTTATTGACTTTTCTTGTCTACACAAATCACATTTTCGCTTTTCCATACTTGCAATATAACCTATTTATCTTTTTAATGGTCTTCAAGTGAATAGACGACATAAGTTAACTGAGTTCCTTCATGATTCCAAGAATTGGGTAAGCAAAATGACAACTGTTTACAAAATTGATGAAGATTCTGGTTCTGGATACCTAATATGGAACTATGATTTTCCTTACAAACAAAATTCAATAAATTGTTGGTTTATGGCAGGAAATGGGGAAAATATTATTCTGATTTCTAAAGAAATTGATACTGTTATTGTTATAACCAGAGAGAACTTCAACTCTTCAAATATGGCAATGGAAACAATTCAGATTATCTCAAGCTATCTAATTCCTTTTGTTAAAGAAGGAGTTTAACTTAGAAAATTACTCAAAGATTATTTATACAGAGTTAGAAATGAAACAATAAGAAGGTCAAATTAAATTGTTTTTTCATTACGGGAAAGATTTATTGGATTTTCAAATTAACAATTATTATGAATAGTTGAGAATGATTTTCCTAATTAAGATGTTGAAACAAGGGGAACATTAATTTTAATAATTTTTCAGATTATTTTATGATTATTAGATTTAATAATCACTCTTTTTTCTAATTTTGATATTCAAACGGGGGAGTAGTTCAACTGGATAGAATAACAGATTTCGGCTCTGTTGGTTGGGGGTTCGAATCCTCTCTCCCTCACAAAAGTGGAACCCGTAAGGAATTGTGGGTTCAATTTTTTACCCAAAGGGTTTAATATTAGAACCCAACGGGTCTTAATGTAAATTGTATTATTCTGAAAATTAATGATTTAAGGGTGGGGTTCAAATCCTCCCTGGGTCACTTATAAATCTTAGGATTTGGGTATATACTGGACTTTCAGGTCTAGTTTTGAACTTACGTCGCCACACCAATTGCCCCTGAGACACGATTTTCCTGTTTATTTTTGCTTGAAAAGTGAGGGTTTTGACCCTTTTTACCTCAACGGTCATCTGTATTTTTTTCCTATGGATGACTTACAGAAGAAACTTCTATCTGCAATAAGAGGCCTCAACGATTAAATCAAGTCCTAGAACTGGAAAAAAACCTAAGAGAAGTGTATTTTTTTTCAGCTCTTCAATTAATGATTGTAGTATGTTTTTTATTACGGGTTAAAGAATAGATATGTATTTTAAGGAAAAATTAACATTCAAGACTCTTGCATAATGTTTATCTTATAGATTATGACGACATTTCCCTAAAATTTTATGGATATCATTATATTTCTTTTGAATAATTTAAAAAATATTGACTAATACAAATAATACAGATCGAACGGAAAAGTTAAAAGAACACATTTTTAATAGTTTTGGATTAAAAGGGCTGCTATCACCATTAGATGGAGAACTTGATTTAAATTTTAAATTGGTTTCTGAACTAGGAGAAGCTTTTGTTGTTAAAGTTTATGCTCCTGAAAGAGATTTACAATTTTTAAATTTTCAAGAAAGACTCCTAACTCATCTAAAGTCAAAAGAACTCAATTTTGATATCCCACAATTTATCAAAACACATACTGGAGAATCCACTTCAAATTTTATTGATGAAAACCAACAGCAAAGAAGTGTTTGTGTCTTAAGTTGGGTCCCAGGACGATTGTGGAATCATGTAAACCCTCATACTGAAACCATGCTTTACGAGTTAGGAATACTTTGCGGTAAAATAAGCAAAGCATTACTTGATTTTGATCATCCCTTTTCGCACCGAAGGTTTGAATGGGATATAGCTAATGGTTTATGGGTCAAAGATTACCTAGAGCTTTTTGATACCGCAGAACATAACTTGATCAAGGTATTCATTAGCCAGTTTGAAGAAATCCAGTCTGAATACAATCAGTTGCAAAAGAGCACAGTACACAATGACGCTAATGATTTTAATATTCTAGTTTCAGAAAATGTTTTCAATCCAAAAATTAAGGGCTTAATTGATTTTGGGGATGCTATTTATACTCAAGTAATAAATGATTTAGCAATTTGTTGTTCTTACGCAATTGTGGGTTTTGAAGATCCTCTTGAAGCTTCTTTAGCTATTGTTAAAGGGTACCACAAGTTTTTTCCACTTGAAGAAAAAGCAATAGAATATCTCTATATATGTATTGCAATTCGTCTCGTAATTTCGGTGACTAAATCGAGAATAAATAAATTAGAAGTAGCAGAGAATTCGTACCTTCAAGTTAGCGATAAAACAGCTTGGGAATTATTGAAAAAGTGGAAGAATATCGATCCAGAATTTGCATATTATCGTTTTAGAGCGGCTTGCGGTATGACTCCTCATCCTCAATCATGTTTTTTTATAAACTGGACTTCGAATCAAAATATTTCTCTCATTTCTCTTTTCCCTTCTTTAAAAAAAGAAAGGGTAGTCCCTTTAGACTTGAGTATTTCAAGTAAGTGGTTGGGGCAATCCTCAGATTTTGACAATTTAGATTGGTTTAACTATCAATTAGCAGAGCTCCAAAAAGTAAATCCAGATAAAATAATAGCTGGAGGTTACCTTGAAAGAAGACCTCTTTACACCGATTCTACTTATGACAAAATTGGAAATAATGGTCGAGAGAGCCGTTGCATGCATTTGGGCATTGATTTTTGGATTCCTTCATTAACTCCAATACATGCTATTTATGATGGTACAGTCGTAGTTTCTACAAATGATAAAGGAGATAAAAAATACGGTGGATTAGTGATACTTGGCCATCAAGAGGAGGGACTTAATTTTCACACTTTATATGGACATTTGTCTGCAGCAAGTGTCAAACAACTCAAGATTGGAGATCAGTTAAGGCAAGGTGAAAAAATTGGTGAAGTTGGAAACTCAAATGAAAATGGCAATTGGTCACCACATCTACATTTTCAATTCATACTCAGCCTCTTAAATTATAAAAATGATTTCCCTGGAGTAGCTTATTTTAATGAAAAGCACATTTGGCAATCAATATGTCCAAACCCAAATTTGTTGTTCAACTTGAAGGAGTTAGCTAGCCCAGCTGAGGACACCTCAAAAGAGCTTTTAAAAGCAAGAAATAAAAACCTTGGAAGAGGGATGAGTTTACAGTATGAGGAACCACTTTATATAGTAAGAGGTTCAGGGGTTAACTTAATTGATAACTGGGGTAGAAAGTATTTAGATGCCGTAAATAATGTAGCTCATGTAGGACATGAACACCCAAGAGTTGTAAAAGCAGGGCAAAAGCAAATGGCTCTATTAAACACAAATTCGAGGTATTTACACGATAATATAACGGCACTTGCTGATAAATTAAAGGAAACATTACCCTCAGAATTGAATGTATTTCATTTTGTAAATTCTGGAAGTGAGGCTAATGAATTGGCATTAAGAATGGTAAAGACTTATACGAGATCAAATGAAATGTTAGTGTCAGAGGTAGGCTATCACGGAAACACTAATGGATGCGTAGATATCAGTTCTTATAAATTCGACGGTAAAGGAGGACTAGGTGCCCCAGATAATGTCCATGTATTTCCAATGCCTGACTCATTTAGAGGAAAGTATCGAGGGTTGGAAACGGCATCAAAGTATGCGAAGGAAGTTGAATCACTTGTTAAACAGTTGACTACTGCGCAAAAAAAGTTGGGTGGATTCATCATTGAGCCCCTATTGAGTTGTGGGGGACAAATAGAATTACCGGAGGGGTTTCTAAAAAAGGTATATTCACTAGTCAGAAAAGCAGGAGGTCTTTGTATTTCTGATGAAGTTCAGACTGGCTGTGGTAGAATGGGTAAGACATTTTGGGGTTTTCAATTACACGATGTCATACCAGACATAATTACTATAGGAAAACCGTTGGGTAACGGTCATCCAGTTGCAGCAGTCGTATGTACAGAACAAGTAGCAGATAAATTTGCGAATGGTATGGAGTTTTTTAACACCTTTGGAGGAAACCCTGTTTCTTGTGCAATCGCAACCGAGGTTTTGCAGGTAGTTGAAGATGAAAATCTTCAGTTCAATGCGCTGGAGATAGGCGAGTATTTAATAGCCGAATTAAAAAAACTTTCAAAAGTATTCCCAATTATGGGTTCAGTTAGAGGCCAGGGTCTTTTTTTAGGGATAGAGCTTGTCTCCTCCGCTAAGCTACCACTTCAAATCCAGGCAAAATATTTGGTCAATAGAATGAAGCAAAATGGAATCTTGATGAGCACCGATGGTCCTGATAACAATGTAATTAAAATTAAACCACCTCTAGTTTTTTCAAAAGAAGACGCAGACTTTTTAATTCAAGCACTCACTAGGGTTCTTGAAGAAGATTGTATGAAAATAGAATAATAATTATTTTTTCATTTTTTTTTGTACATTTAGTAATAATCTTAATTATAATTAAATGAGCGAAATCATAATAATTATTATTGGAGCCGTTGTTCTTGTAGGAGGAGTCATTTTATATGCAGTTATATCTACTGCCACTGGATTGGAAGAAGACGAAAACCAAAACTACATTCCGGATTGGATTGAGAGAAAATTTCCTTCTATTTTTAAATCAAGTAAGGATTTAGACTAATTTTTCCTTCATCAAAATGGTAATTAGGGCAATAAATCCTAAGTTTGATTGTTTTGTAAATTGTAAAAATCAGCTTGATATGAGATATTTGAGATCATTACTTTCATTACTTACGGTATTGTTTATACATACAACTTACAGTCAAACTCAAGAGTCCCCATGGATATTCTCTTTAAGTGCCAATGCGATCAGTCTATTTGGAACAGAGGTTGAATCAGGGATTAACTTCGGAGGACCAGCTTTTAGTTTAAGCAGGCATGTAGCCGGAGGACTATCAATCGGGACTCAATACAGTCTGGGTCAAGTCGATAATTTTTCTGATTCCTACACCTATACCTCACTTGACGGTTATTTAAAGATGAACTTAGTTAAGGGTGGTTTTACTCCTTATTTGATCGCTGGATATGGTTTTTCCCTTTTTTCTGATGGCGTTCAAAGAGAAGGTTTTTTTCCTTCCTCAGAGACTAGCCGTACCTATTTCGGAGGTGTTGGCTTTAACGTATTTACGAGTGGTAAAATAGCGATCAACGTACAATCTTCTTACAGAATGATGAATGAAAACGATGGATTTGATCATTTACAACATTTGTTGGGTATAGGCTATAGTTTTGGGGCAGGCGATACAGACAAAGACGGTGTTTCTGACAAAAAAGACAAATGTCCAAATGTTCCTGGATTAAAAGAGTTTGATGGATGTCCTGACTCCGATGGCGATGGAATTATTGATAAGGAAGATAAATGCCCAGAAATAGCTGGAACGATAGAATTTCAAGGATGTATAGATACCGATGGTGACGGCATAGCTGATCCTGATGACACTTGTCCTGATGAGCCAGGTTCTATTGAAATGAATGGCTGTCCAGATTTGGACGGAGACGGTCTATCTGATGATATTGACCAATGTATAGAAGAATTAGGGCCTGCAGAAAATAAAGGATGTCCTTGGCCTGATGACGATCAAGACGGTGTTCCAAATAAAGATGATCTTTGTCCTGATGAAAAAGGGACTACTGCCAATAACGGCTGTCCTGAGCTTTCAACAGAAATAGTACAAACCTTAAATGATTTTGGATCTCGTATTTATTTCCCAGCCAATAGTGCGCAAATTATTGGTAAAAAAACACGTGAAGTTTTGGAAGAAATTAAAGATGTACTGATTGAAAATCCAAAGGGGAACATCATTATAGAAGGATATGCTTCTTCAGACGGTGATGAAGACTACAATATTGATTTATCAATGAGACGTGCAGAAGCTGTAATGGAGTATTTGATAGGCTTGGGAATTTCACCTGTCCGACTCGAATTAGAGGGATATGGAGAATCTGATCCTGTTGGGGATAATAGTGAACCCAAAGGAAGGGCGATCAATAGGAGGGTTCAGTTTAAGCCTAAGCGAGACTAATTGACGTTTTTTAATGTATTAATTGTACTCAAGGGATCGACAGACTTAAACACATGACTTCCGGCTACAAGAACATCTGCTCCACAAGAAGTTAATTTGGCTGCATTTTGATCTGTAACACCTCCATCAATTTCAATTAAGCAGTTGCTTTTGGTATCTTCAATTAGTTGTTTTAGCTCTTTAATCTTATCGTAGGTCTTTTCAATAAAAGACTGGCCACCAAATCCAGGATTAACGCTCATTAAGCACACTAAATCAATGTCTTGAATAGTGTCCCTAAGGTTTTGTACTGGTGTGTGTGGATTAAGTGCTACACCTACTTTTATTCCGAAAGATTTTATTAACTGAAGGTTTCTGTGAAGATGGTTACACGCTTCGTAGTGAACTGTGAGTATTTCTGCACCTAATTTGTGAAACGTTTCTATATAACGATCTGGATCAACAATCATCAAATGTACATCTAGAGGCTTTTGAGCATGTTTTTGAATAGCAGCTAAAACTGGCATACCAAAAGAAATATTTGGAACAAAAACACCGTCCATGATATCAATATGAAACCAATCGGCATCGCTGGTATTGACCATTTTACAATCCTGTTCTAAATTTCCAAAGTCTGCAGCTAATACAGAAGGCGCAATAATCGGTGGCATGAATTTCTTTATTTTAAAGATACAAAAAAAGGCAACTTGTAAAAGTTGCCTTGTGCTTTAACCCAAATAGGTTTTTAGAATTTTACTTCTAGAGGTGTGTTTGAGTCTTCGTATTGCTTTTTCTTTAATCTGACGAACGCGTTCACGAGTCAAATCAAAGGTTTCACCAATCTCTTCTAGAGTCATTGCATGTTGATTTCCTAATCCGAAATACAAACGAACAACATCAGCCTCTCTAGGCGTGAGTGTTTCAAGCGCTCTTTCGATTTCAGTTCTAAGAGATTCATGTAACAAGGTTCTGTCAGGGTTGGGAGATTCACCACTATTGAGAACATCGTAGAGGTTTGAGTCTTCACCTTCAACTAAAGGCGCATCCATAGATACATGGCGTCCTGAGTTTTTGAGGGACTCTTTTACATCATTGATGGTCATGTCCAATTCCTTTGCTATTTCTTCTGCTGAAGGCGCACGTTCGTGAGCTTGCTCAAGAAACGCGTAGGTTTTATTGATTTTATTAATGGATCCAATCTTGTTGAGCGGAAGCCTAACAATCCTTGATTGTTCAGCTAGAGCTTGTAAAATTGACTGTCGAATCCACCAAACTGCATAAGAGATGAATTTAAAACCTCGAGTTTCGTCAAATCGCTGAGCTGCCTTGATCAAACCAAGATTACCTTCGTTAATCAAGTCAGGCAAAGTCAATCCCTGATTTTGATATTGTTTGGCAACAGAAACAACAAAACGCAAATTTGCTTTCGTCAGTTTTTCTAAGGCAATTTGATCACCGGCTTTGATTCGCTGAGCCAGTTCAACTTCTTCTTCGGCAGTAATTAAATCTACTTTACCGATTTCTTGAAGGTATTTATCAAGTGAAGCGGTTTCTCTATTGGTTACCTGTTTGGTAATTTTAAGCTGTCTCATGCATTAAATCGTATAGGGTTGTAATAGTATTACGTTAGAATCTTCAAATTGTTACAAAACTGTGAGAAAAAATTAATCTTTTTTATCTGGTCTTGGTAACAAGGCTTTACGAGACACCTTTTCTTTTCGAGTTCTAGAGTCTACACCGAAGTATTTTACATTTAGAATATCTCCAAGATTTACAACATCAGATACATTTTCTGTACGCTCCCATGCCAATTCACTCACGTGTAGTAATACTTCATTACCTGGCGCTTCAGTATACTCTACTACAGCACCAAAGTCAAGCATTTTTATCACTTTGACCTCATAAGTATTCCCTACTTTCGGTTTGAAAGTAATGGAGTCGATTTTGCCTTCTACCATGGCAATGCCTTCTGGAGAAGTTCCTAAAATCTCAACTATACCTTCTTCGGTTACAGGATCTTCATTGATTACTATCGTACAGCCAGACTCCTTTTGAAGTTCTTGGATTACTTTTCCACCAGGACCAATTAATGCACCGATGTATTCGTTTGGAATACGGCGATTGATCATTTTTGGTGCATGTGCTTTCACATCTTCATTTGGACTTGCTATGGTATCAGTAAGGTGTTTTAAGATATGCAGCCTTCCTTCTTTAGCTTGGTTTAAGGCTTGAGTCATGATATCAAAACGCAATCCTTTAATCTTAATATCCATCTGACAAGCAGTAATTCCGTCAGCTGTTCCAGTTACTTTAAAGTCCATATCTCCCAAATGATCTTCGTCTCCCAAGATATCTGAAAGTACTGCAAAATTATCTCCTTCAGTAATCAGTCCCATTGCAATACCTGAAACTGGTTTTGAAATCTGAACTCCCGCATCCATCAGTGCCATAGTTCCTGCGCAAACAGTTGCCATAGACGAAGATCCATTCGATTCTAATACTTCAGAAACGATACGAACTGTGTACGGACAATTATCTGGAATCACTTTCTTCAATGCTCTTTGAGCTAAGTTACCGTGCCCTACTTCTCTTCTTGAAGTTCCTCTTAAGGGTCTAGCTTCTCCAGTTGAAAAAGGAGGGAAATTGTAATGCAGATAGAAGTTTTCTTCGCCCTGATCTGTGGGCAGGTCTATGATATTTGACTCTCTAGAGGTTCCCAAGGTGGCTGTTGCCAAGGCTTGAGTTTCCCCACGAGTAAACAAGGCCGAACCGTGAGTTGAAGGAAGGTAGTCTACTTCACACCAAATAGGTCGGATGTCAGTGGTTTTTCTTCCGTCGAGACGAATACCGTCAGCGAGGACTAAATCACGCACTGCTTTTTTCTGAGTACTGCCTAAGTAACGACCGATGAGTTCTGATTTTTCCTCTAACTCTTCTTCAGTCAGTGTTGCAATAAAATTTTCTTTAATTTCAGAAAATTTTTCTGATCGCTTCGCTTTTGACAATCCTTGTTTAGCGACTTCGTAATAGGAGTCATAAGTTTTATCATGAATTGTTTCCTCCAAAGCATCGTCCTGATCTTCTTCTTCGTAAGTACGCGTTTCTTTCTTTCCGAATGCTTCAGCTAATGCTACCTGCGCTTTAATTTGATCTTTTATTGCCTCATGACCAAAAGAAATTGCATCGAGCATTTCTTCTTCGGAGATTTCATCGAATTCACCTTCTACCATGGCAACAGAGTCTTGACTAGCACCAATCATGATGTCAATATCAGATTCTGCGAGTTGTTCTTTGCTGGGGTTGATGATGAACATGCCGTCAATTCGAGCTACTCTAACCTCTGAGATTGGATATTCAAAAGGAATATCAGACAGTTGGATTGCAGCTGATGCGGCTAATCCAGCTAGGGCATCAGGCATTACGTTTTCGTCATGGGACATTAACTGAATCATCACCTGGGTTTCGGCGTGATAATCTTTAGGGAAAAGTGGACGAAGCACGCGGTCAACAAGACGCATGGTTAATACTTCTTGGTCGCTTGGACGTGCTTCACGCTTAAAGAATCCGCCAGGAAATCTCCCAGCTGCAGCAAATTTTTCTCTGTAGTCTACCGTCAAAGGTAAAAAGTCTACTGGGCTGGCCTTTCTGGCTGATACAGCAGTAGCTAGGAGCATACAATCTCCCATTATGACCACAACAGAACCATCAGCTTGTTTAGCTAATTTTCCGGTTTCTAATGTGATTGTTCTTCCGTCTTCAAGACGAATTTCTTGTGTAAATTTTTTTGGAATCATTTTTCATTATTTGGTTAAACAGTTGTTGTGTGTTGTTGCAACCAATGAAAAACTAAGATTCAGTTAGGTAAGCTAAAAATTATTTACGGATACCCAACTCTTTTACAATCGCACGATAGCGAGTAATATCTTTGGATTTTAAATAATCTAACAGACTTCTTCTTTTACCTACCAAACGTACCAAAGAGCGCTCCGTGTTATAATCTTTACGATTGCTTTTGAGGTGGTTTGATAAGTGTTCAATACGGTGGGTGAAAAGAGCGATTTGTCCTTCTGCAGCCCCAGTGTCTTTTTCAGACTTACCGTGTTTTTTAAAAATAGTTTCTTTTACTTCTTTTGAATTGTACATGCCAATATTAATTTTAATGATTTTTATGTAAATTTTTACCAGTCGCAAAGATACAACATCGGAAGGATTAAACAACCAATTGGGATTGAATAAAATGGGTGTAACACCGACAGCCTAATTTCTCAAAGGCTGATTCAGGATCAAATCAATATATAAATTGATTTTATTTTTGAGTTCATTTCGGTGAGAAATAAAATCTAAAAAGCCTTTTTCGAGGAGGAATTCACTCGTTTGAAATCCTTCTGGGAGGTCTTGACCAGTTGTATCTCTAACGACACGTGGTCCTGCAAAGGCAATCAATGCCTTGGGTTCAGCAATATTGATATCACCTAGCATGGCATATGAAGCCGTAGTTCCACCCGTGGTCGGATCTGTACAGAGTGAAATATAGGGAAGTTTTGCTTCCGCTAGCTGGGCTAATTTGGCTGAGGTTTTAGCCATTTGCATCAATGAAGTGGCCGATTCCATCATTCTCGCTCCTCCTGATTTTGATATGATTACTAAGGGTAGTTTGTTTTTTATGGCATGATCTGTTGCACGAGCAATTTTTTCTCCTACTACTGAGCCCATGGAACCACCGATAAATTTGAAATCCATACTCGCAACGACCAGTTTTTTTCCTTTAGAAAGTCCAACCGCTACTCGCATGGCATCGTAAAGCCCTGTTTTTTTATGGGCATCTTTAAGACGGTCGATGTATTTTTTTGAGTCTTCAAACTTTAAAAAGTCCTTTGATCTGAGCTTGATGTCCAGCTCTTCAAATTGCCCATCGTCAAATAGGATTTCAAAATATTCTTTACTACCTATATGAACGTGATAATCGTCCTCAGGGCTGACATAGTTATTTTCTGCCAATTCTTGAGACTCTATTACTTTCCCTGTTGGAGTTCTATACCAAAGGCCTTTAGGGATGTCTTTTTTTTCTTCAGTTTTAGTCTGAATTCCCTTTTCACTTCTCTTAAACCAGCTCATCTGTAGTAGATTTTCTCAAATATATAAATTAATCTTCCGCTACAAAGTGTCTATGTTATTTAAGTCTTCGAAGGCTTTCTTTAAACGCGACTTGAAAGTCTCTTCTCCTAATCGAAGCCATTTTCTAGGATCGTAGTGCTTTTTATTGGGTTGGTCGGCACCTTCAGGATTTCCAATTTGATTTTTTAAATAGTCGATTTTATTGTTCATATAATCCCGAATTCCTTCGGTAAATGCAAATTGAAGGTCAGTGTCAATATTCATTTTAATAACCCCGTAGCCAATTGATTCTTCAATTTCTGCTTGAGTAGAACCGGAGCCACCATGAAAAACAAAATCGATGGTGTTTTTCTCTAGATTGTGCTTTTCAGAGATAAAAGTTTGTGAGTTTCTCAAAATCTTTGGAGTCAATTTTACATTACCTGGTTTGTATACACCATGAACGTTACCAAAAGCGGCTGCAATAGTAAATTGAGAACTGATTGTACTAAGTTCTTCATAGGCATAGGCGACTTCTTCTGGTTGTGTATACAGTTTAGAAACATCAACATCACTGTTGTCAACCCCATCTTCTTCACCTCCTGTAATTCCCAATTCAATTTCTAGAGTCATATCCATTTTAGACATACGCTCTAAATAGGTCTTACAGATTTCAATATTTTCTTCGATTGGTTCTTCTGAAAGATCTATCATATGTGAACTGAAGAGTGATTTTCCATGAGCCGCATAAAATTCTTCACTGGCATCTAAGAGTCCGTCAATCCATGGCAGTAAATTTTTAGCACAGTGATCTGTATGTAAAATTACAGTAGCACCGTAGGCCACTGCTAATTCATGTACATGCTTTGCTCCCGCAATTGCGCCTGCAATAGCAGCTTGATGATTTTCATTAGAAAGCCCTTTTCCTGCATTGAATTGAGCTCCTCCATTCGAAAATTGAATGATAACTGGACTGTTTAATAAAGCAGCTGTTTCCAGTACTGCATTAATGGTATTACTTCCGATAACATTCACGGCGGGTAATGCGAAGGATTTAGCTTTTGCCAGCTTAAAGACTTCTTGAACTTGTTTTCCAGTGACAACACCAGAGGGGATAGAATGATTCATTTAATTAATTTGGTTTGGGCAAAAATATTAAACTTATTTGACTTAGAACGGATAATTAATTCCGATGTTAAAAACAGCATTTTTGAGCTTATACTCACCCCACCAGCGTTCCCCTTCAGGCAATGCAGGATTGTAGGTTTTAAAGCCTGTATCAAATCGAAAAACAAAAAAATCAAAGTCATAACGCAAACCAATTCCAGAACCAATTGCAATCTCGGAAAGGTCTTGAAGTCCATCAAATCGAAAAGCAGGATCATCAACATCATCAAAAATATTCCAAACATTTCCTGCATCTATAAAAAATCCGATTTTTAAAGGGCCACTTAGAGGAAAACGGTATTCGAGATTGAAGGCGAGTTTAAAATTGGCTTCGTTGAATTCATTGATATTATTACTACTTCCAGGACCGAGTTTATAGGCTTTCCATGCTCTGTTGTCATTAGCACCTCCTGAAAAATACGATTGAGAAAAAGGCATGTTATTTGCATTGCCGTAGGGAACTGCTAGGCCTCCAAAAGCGTGAAAAGCGATGACTTGTTCATTTCCTAAAGGCCAATGTTTGATGTAATCTACTTCTGATTTCACGTATTGGGAAGGACTTACACCTCCCAATTGGGTTTGCCCTTGATCATTTTCAGGAGCATTAACAGCTCTAATTACACCGTTTAAAAGGTTACCTACCCAATCTACTTTCCACCTGAGTTGGTAAAAATTTTCATCAAAAATACTTTCCTGACTGTTAAAATTTAAACTGAAGGAAGATCCTAAAATGAGATTGTTTGCTGTAAGTCTGTCTTGACGTTCTTTAATGGTATTGACGGTTTTAAAGTCTTGATTTTCTTCATTTAAAATAGTTTCATTATTTAAAACCACATTAATAAAACCTTCTGTGCCATCTGGTATACTTAGATTGCCGTCAACATCTTGAAAATCAGTTTGATTATTGTAAATAGCTGCAATAGAGTTCAATCTGTCATACGAATTTCGATAAACGTTAAAATAATTTGAGAGATTTCTATTGTTTACAAATTCTAGATCAATCCATTTTATTTGCACTTTCTTATTCTTTTTAGGTTGCCAGTCAAATTGGTAAGTGGATTTAAAAAATTGTTTATCAAGTCCAATGTTTTGCTGTATGCTTGTCCCTAAAATAATTTGAGTTACAGGATTCATCTCTGGAGTGGTCCAAGCATTTTCAAAAAAAGGGAATACCAATCTTGGGAAGCTCAATTTGAGGTCTGCCCCTAGTTCAAATAAATTAAAAAACTGATCCCCTTTTTGTGCAATATCACGAGAAGCACCAAGCGTATTTTTGATATTGAGTTCTAGTGATTCAGCACCTCTAAATACATTTCTAATACCGAGTCCGCCGCCCAAGCCAATTCCAAAATCTTGAATATTTGAATGTGAAAAGTCCAGATCAAAACCCAAGGAAAAACGTTCTCTAGGAGTCAAAAAAATTGAAGCTTTGAGTTGGTCTTCTTTTTCTGGAATTAAGCTGTAATTTATACTGGGGTATTTAAAGTTTTTAAGATTTGTATAATAGCGATAGGTAAGCGTACGGTCAAGATCGCTGTAGGGTTGATTTTTTTTAATGGCGATTCCCGAAGTAATGGCTTGTGGGCGATATTTCAATTTCCCTTTACTGAAGAGTGTAATATCTTTGTATTGAATTGAATCGGTAAATTGATCGATGTTGATACCAGCGTTAAAATCATCTACAAAAACCTCAATTTCATTAATGGTGTAGGTCTGGTAAGGAACTGTGGTAGAGATTTCATTTACAAGCTGTTGTGGATTTTGAATTTCAATTATAACTGGAATTTTTAAGTCTTGACCGGTACTGTCTATTGCAGCTTTAAATTGGATGCTGTTCTGCTGAAAATTGAAGACGCCATTATTTCTAAATAAGGTAAATAGCCGTTCTCTTTCTTTTTCAAATTTATTGATTTCAAAAGCATCTCCTTGTTTGAAAATGGCAGCAGCTGCATTAGAAGTATAAATTTTCTCTATCTGAGGAGAGTCAATCTTGGTTTTAATAGAATCAATTTCGTACTTCTTGTTTTGGGAAATTTGATATTGTAAAACTACCTTTTTAGGTTTGGTGTGAATGGTGTCATGATCGACTATAACATTGTAATACCCCAAATTTTTATAGTATTGTTGGATTCTTTTTTTAGAGGTATTAATTGCGTTGGTATCCAAAACAGCTGGTGGTTCACCATTGTTTTTTAGCCACTTATTAAGTTTAACCGAATAATTTTTCAATGCAGAAACCTGTTTTGGTGAAAACCATCTTTCTAGGTGTTTTTTTCGTTTCTCTTTTTTTGTAAGCCATATTTCAAATTTTTTTTGAGGTTCGGGATAAGCACTTTCGTAGATCATTTTTTTGATCGGAATGCCTAGAAATTTCTTATTAGCAGTCGTGGTGATTATAAAATTGACAGGATCGTTTTTAAGGAGCTGTGATTCCCGATAGACTTCATTTTTATCAATCAATACTTGCCGGGTCCGAAAAGCTCTAGTTCCAGAACATCCATAAAGGGTAAGGACTGTAAGAAATAGAATTGTTAATTTAGCTCGTGGACTTAACACACTTAGGAATTTAATTCAAAAATAAGTCATTTTTATGCTCTCTAAGAACCAACGCAAACAAATCCTTCAACTTAGTCAAAAAAAACAGCGCTTCACAAATGGACTTTTTGTGGCTGAGGGAGAGAAAGTGATTCGAGAATTAATGAATTCCTCTTGGGTTTTTGAATCACTTTATACCACTGATTCTACATTTCATCCAGTTGCTGAAGTAATTCGCACTGAAGAGATGAATCAGCTAACTCATTTTAAAACACCTTCCCCAGTTTTAGGGGTATTTAAAATACCGCCCAAGAAAGAAATCTTAAATGAATCTATCACTATTGTTTTGGATGGAATCAGTGATCCAGGGAATCTGGGAACTTTAATTCGCTTATGCGATTGGTATGGACTGTCTGAACTAATTTGCAGTAAGACCACCGTAGACTGCTTTAATCCGAAAGTAATTCAAGCTTCAATGGGTTCTATTGTAAGGGTGCATTGTCAGTATGTTAGCGATCTGGCTCAAACATTAAAAGATCTGGATAAACCTATTTTTGGAGCTACTGCTAGAGGAAATTCACTTTACGATGCCATATTACCCAAAAGGGCCAGCTTTGTATTTGGAAGTGAATCTCACGGAATTTCATACAATCTTACTGCTCATTTGGATGAGGAATTAGCTATTCCACATTTTAAATTGGGTGAGAATAGGGCAGAGAGTTTAAACGTAGCTTCTGCTGGCGCAATTTTTCTAAGTGAAATATTTCGACCAAGTTGAGCTATTCAAAAGTGATAATAAGGGCAACCCCTCTTGAAAACATATTGTTAATTTTTCCAGTCCACGGGCTTGCAGGGTCGTTGTCTGGGATTAATTCATTTTGTAAAGAAAAAATACCCCTTAGTGAGGGTGAAAACTTAAAATAGTACAGGTAAAAATCAAAGCCTAAACCCAATTCATAATTGATGTTTTGGCTAATTACCCTAAAGACATTACTGGCGTTGTCATCAGAATTTTTTTGATTGCTAGAAAGGTTGAAGTCGGTGGAAAATCCTCCTATTATAAATGGCCTAAAATTATTTATTCTTTTTGTGCTGATTTTTAATAAAACAGGAAGGTGAATGTAAGTTGATTTCAGTTCTCTGTAGCGGTCATTTTCTTTAGTAAATCCAGCATATTCTGGATAGATCAGTCCTCTTTTATTGTAAAATAAACCAGGTTCAAAACGAAGATTCATATATTCATTTATTCTAAGATCACCAATTAGACCAACGCTGAAACCGATTTGTTGTTCCACGGCTATATCATTTAACTTTAATTCTTTGTAGTAATTTTGAATGTACTCAAATTTTGAATCGTATTGATTTACCCCCAAAAAATAACCATAGTGAACAATTTTTTTGTCGAAAGAAGGTAGGTTGATAAGGTGTTCCCTGATAACTGGATATTGCGAATGAATTGCATTTGCGAAAAGGCAAGCAATAAGGATAAACTTTATTCTATTTAAAACATCAAGGCTTTTTAGCAAAATAAATAGAAGAAACCCCTAGGGTTTGTGGGAAATCTTCTACTTCTATAAACCCATTTTTAAGCAAAATATTGTTAAAATCATCTCCGTAGGGAAAAATGGCTGCAGAATCAGAAAGATATTGGTATGCTGAACGGTTTTTTGAAAATAATTTTCCTACAAAAGGCATAATTTTTTGAGTATAAAAGGAATAAAACACTTTAAGGAGGGGGTTTTTTGGGACAGCTGTTTCCAAAACAACCAAAGTTCCATTGGGTTTTAAGACTCTAAAAATTTCTTGTAAGCCTAAATTTAAATTTTCAAAATTTCGAATACCAAAGGCAATAGTGACACCATCAAATGTTTCATTTTTGAACTTTAGCGCTTCAGAATCTCCTAATTGCATTTCAATTCTATGGTCCAATTGCTTATTTACTACCTTTTGTTTGCCAATTTCTAGCATGCCTGGAGAAATATCTAAACCTATAATTTTCTCTGCATCAATTTTAGCAAGCTCTATTACAAGGTCACCTGTCCCAGTTGCAACATCTAATAAACTTTTGGGGTGTTCTTTTTTGAGTAAGTTGACTACTCTTTTACGCCACAAAACATCAATTCCAAGGGTAATGATTCTGTTGAGAATATCGTAACTCCTAGAAATCCCATCAAACATAAGTGTTACCTGGATTTTCTTAGTTTCAGCTTTATTTTGATCGGGTTTAATTGATTGTTTCATAGCTGTGCAAAGATAGGTATTTGGCTTTCAAGTTCATCTGAATTTTAGACTTCCATTCCTAATATTCGTATATTTGGCTCGTATTTTGATACATTCATATGAAAATCATTATAGCAGGAGGCGGAGAAGTTGGATTCCATTTGGCAAAACTTCTTTCATTTGAATCGCTTGATATCACATTGATTGATACTGAAAAAGAGCGATTAAACTATGCTGAATCCCACTTGGATATCAAAGCAATAAAAGGAGATGCATTGTCCTTATCTCTTATGGAAGAAGCTCAGGTAGCTTCTTCAGATTTATTTATTGCAGTAACTTCTGAAGAGGCCACAAACATCACCATTTGTGCACTTGCCAAGCAATTGGGGTCTAAGCGTACCATCGCAAGAATATCTAATTTTGAATTTATTAGAGCGAAAGAGACCATCAGTTTTCAAGAAATTGGTGTTGATGAACTGATTTCTCCAGAAGAACTCGCCGCGAATGAAATCCAGCAGTTGCTCGATCAGTCAGCATTTTCTAATAGTTACGGTTTTGAAGAAGGTGCATTGACTTTAATTGGAACAAAGCTTGATGGGGATGTTCCTTTTGTTGGGAAAACAGTCAAGGATGCAGCGTCTATTTTCCCTGATGTACACTTTATGCCAATTGCCATTCAAAGACAAGGAACACAAACAACCATGATCCCCAGAGGAGATACTTGTTTTGAAGAGGGGGACACTGTTTTTTTTATTACCCTTAAAGAAGGAGTAGAAGAGCTCTATAAACTTACAGGCAAGAAAAAAACTCAGATTAAAAACATCATGATTTTAGGAGGCGGTAAAATAGGATACAATACCGCTAGAGAGCTTTGTGAGAAGAAATTTAAGGTCACTATTTTAGAAAAAAATAAGAAAAAAGCATTTGAGGTTGCTGATCTACTTCCCAACGCTTTGGTTATACATGGTGATGGAAGAAATTCAGATTTATTAGATGAAGAAGATTTGTCCAGTATGGATGCTTTTATCTCCGTAACTGAAAACTCGGAAACGAATATCATGTCTTGCCTTATGGCAAAAACAAAAAATGTTAAAAAGACCATTGCTTTGGTCGAGAACATGGATTATTTTCAATTGTCTCACTCTATTGGTATTGATACTTTGATCAATAAAAAATTACTTACAGCAAACACCATTTTCAGATACATAAGAAAAGGGGATGTTGTCGATATGACAACCTTAAATAATTTGAACGCAGAGATATTGGAATTTGTTGTTAACGCAAGCTCTAAAGTGGCAAATTATCGGATCAAAGACATTGATTTCCCCAGGACTGCCATCATTGGAGGGGTGATTAAACAAGAGGTTGGTATTATTGCGCTCGGCGACTATAAGATTGAAGCGGGTGACCGTATTGTTGTGTGTTGCTTGCCGCGATCCATCAAAAGAATTGAGCAGTTATTTCTATAAATAGGGCAGATGCTAAATCTCAATTATAAGATCATAGTATTTCTGATGGGGGTTTTACTCCTTTTTAACGGAGGGCTAATGTTGCTTTCTGCTTTAGTCAGTTACAGCCACCAAGACGGAGTTGCCTTCGAAATTACGCTTGCAGCTTTTTTGGTTCTTTCCATTGGTTTTCTGTTTATGCTGTATGGACGCCAACACGAAAAACAAATTCAAAAAAGGGAAGGGTATCTTATAGTAAGTCTTGGTTGGGTACTGATGGCAGTATCTGGCACAATTCCTTATTTGTTGACGGGTACATTTTCAGACTTTACATCCAGTTTTTTTGAGGCAATGTCTGGTTATACAACTACAGGAGCAACAGTTTTAAACGATATAGAATCTATACCCAAAGGAGTATTATTTTGGCGTAGTACTACACATTGGATAGGAGGTATGGGAATTATTGTTTTGGCAATTGCTATACTTCCTTTCCTTGGGATTGGCGGTATTCAATTGTTTACTGCTGAGGCACCTGGACCTGGGGGTGACAAATTACATCCTAGAATTACCGATACAGCAAAACGTCTTTGGTTGATTTATTTAGTTTACACTTTTTTGGAAACCCTATTGCTTTGGCTTGCAGGAATGTCACTTTTTGATGCGGTCAATCACGCGATGAGCACCGTATCTACAGGAGGATTTTCTACCAAAAACAGCAGTATTGCCTTTTGGAAAGATCAGCCCTTAATTCAATACATTATTAGCTTCTTCATGCTATTGGCAGGAACAAATTTTGTCTTAAGTTATTTTATTTTTACTAAAAAGTTTCAAAAGATTATTGCCGACGAAGAATTTAAAGTATACCTGAGTTTTATTTTAGTGTTTACTTTACTGGCTGCTGCTATAATTTTAAATCAAGAAAATACGGTAGTTTTAGAGAATTCTTTTTCATGGCCTCAAATCGAAACAAGCTTTCGAGCAGCTCTTTTCCAAGTAATTGCCGTAATAACTACTACGGGTTTTGTTTCTACTGACTTTACTCAATGGACTCCATTTTTAACTATCGTCTTCTTTGGATTGATGTTTTTGGGGGGTTCGTCAGGGTCAACTTCAGGAGGGGTTAAAGTGGTGCGCCATATGCTGATGATAAAAAGTGGTTTTTTGGAATTCAAGCGCGCTTTGCACCCCAATGCTATTATTCAAGCACGTTACAATAACAAAACGATGAGTGACTCTATTGCTTATAACATACTGGGCTTTTTTATACTTTATATGCTGAGTTTTATTATTGGTGCTGTAGGATTTGGAAGTTTAGGCATCAATTTTGAGTCTGCGGTTGGCCTCTCTGCTTCAACTCTAGGAAATGTAGGTCCTGCTTTAGGAGATTTTGGTCCAAGTAGTACTTATGCAGCATTGCCTCATCCCGGAAAATTATGGGCTAGTTTTTTAATGCTTCTTGGACGTTTAGAACTGTTTACAGTATTGATTATACTGACACCCTTCTTCTGGAGAAAAACTTAGTAGTCGTATTTATCTTTCCAGCGAAATTTTAAAAAGTCTCTGATGTTTTTCTCTTTTGGATTCTCTCCAGGCTCGTAGAATTTTGTACCGCTGATCTCATCAGGGAGGAATTCTTGGTCTGCAAATTGATCTTTGAAGTCATGAGCATACATGTATCCTTTCCCATATCCCAAATCCTTCATTAATTTAGTAGGGGCATTTCTAAGATGAATAGGTACTTGAAGATTACCGGTTTTTTTTACCTTCTCCATTGCGAGATCAATGGCTTTATAAGCACGATTACTTTTAGGAGAACTAGCGAGGTATAGTGCACATTCACTCAGTAGTATTCTTCCCTCAGGGTAGCCAACAGCCGTTACTGCTTGAAAGGTATTGTTTGCAAGTACTAAGGCTGTAGGGTTTGCAATACCAATGTCTTCTGCTGCCAGTATAAGCATTCTACGGGCAATAAAAGACATGTCCTCACCTGCCTCTATCATACGAGCTAACCAGTATATAGCCCCATTAGGATCGCTTCCTCTGATGGATTTGATAAATGCAGAGACGATGTCGTAATGAAAATCTCCGTTCTTATCAAAAAGTACAGTATTGGTTTGAACTGTATTGAAAACCAAAGTATTGTTTATTTCTATTTTTTTTGTTTTTTGATTTTGCACTACTAATTCCAGTAGGGAGAGGAGTTTACGTGCATCACCCCCAGCAAGTTCAATCAGCGCCTCAGACTCTTTTATTTTAATTTCCTTAGTTTTTAATTTATTGTCATTTTTAACCGCAGTAGTAAGAATTTTTTTAAGGTCTTCTTTTTCAAGGGCTTGAAGGATGTATACTTGGCAACGTGAAAGTAGTGCATTGATCACCTCAAAACTCGGATTTTCAGTTGTTGCACCGATCAGGGTAATGATTCCTTTTTCAACTGCATTAAGCAGCGAATCTTGTTGCGCTTTACTGAAACGATGTATTTCATCAATAAATAAAACAGGGCTTTTGCCACTGAATAAACCTCCTGAATTTTCAGCTTTTTGAATGATTCCTCTAACTTCTTTTACCCCAGCATTGATGGCTGAAAGCTGGTAAAAAGGGCGCTCTTTTTCCTTGGCTAGTAGCTGAGCTAAAGTTGTCTTACCAGTGCCCGGAGGACCCCATAATATTAGGGAAGGAAATACACCATTTCCAATCATTTGTGTTAAACTTCCTTTAGGACCTACCAAATGGGCTTGGCCAAAATAATCAGCCAGAGATCTGGGACGCATACGTTCTGCTAAAGGTGAATTCATTTAACTAATATAAGAGTTTAAATACTCTTAAAAAATTAGATAAACCAAGCCTTTTTTTAAGTAGCATAAAAAAATAAACCCACCTATAAGGTGGGTTTATTAAAGATTATTTTTTATAGTCCTAGTAGCTACTTAGTATAGCTGTAGGGGTGAAAAAATCTGGTAATGGACTAGGAATGTTCTCATTTGCATCTATTTCAGTCTGAGGATATAAGAACCTCTGAGGGAAATCTGATGCTCCTGTACTTCCTGTTGGTTTGTTAGGAACGCCAATAAAGTTTCTAGTTCTTCTTAAGTCGTGAAATGTTACTAATTCTCCTATTAGAGTTAAGTATTTTTCTTCGAGTATTTGTTTAAGAAGTGAATTTCCAGAAGCGTTGGAGTCCGGGAAACCATCTGCAGAATCGTATTGAACTCTTAAATCAGCTCTTACGTTGTTCAAGTGTTCACGTGCTCCAGATTCATTTCCAGTTTTGAATTTAGCTTCAGCTAAGATTAATTGGTTCTCAACATAACTTGCTAATTTCATAGGACTTGTTTGTGCAAATCTACCCCCATCATCAGTATTTAATAAAACTCTATCTCCGTCGTTTAAGAAATAAGATGCATAAACAGCGCTATTACCTGGAGTATCTAGAGCTCTTGCAACGTTACCATTCAACAGGTTAACAGAGTGTGCCTCTGTAGCAACAAGGTAATCTTGTCTTTCATCGATTGCAAACTGATAGAATAAGTTTCTATTGTCCAAAGATGTACCGTGTTGTGAAACAAGATCATTGTCAGTAGAAGAAACTCCGTTAGTAGCATAGCTTATCGCGGCATTGTAATCACCCGTTATTAGGCTATATCTAGCAGCAAGAGTGTTACCAGCCTCAGCCCAAGTGCCTCCGGCGAGTCTGTTACCACCATAACCTGCAGCGATAGAAGTTGAACCAACTTTATTAACCCCAGATGCAATTAAACTGATTCCACCATTTACTACTGATGCTTGTGCATCATAAACAGGATTTATGATTTCAGGATTTACAGCCTCACTAAAAGGTACATCACCATAAAGTGTTGCAATATCAGCATACATTACTCCCTGAAGAATTTCTGCGATACCTTTTATAGTTTGCCCAGCAGTTTCATCACTTATAATAATTTGTGCAGTTTTGATACCTTGGGTATATGTATCATTCCACATGTCATTATAATTTCCTGCGTTAGGGGAATATGTATTTAATGTTAAATACTGTCTGTCACCACCACTCATTTGGTTTGAAAAAACAGCACCATAACGTGCGTTGTTACTTCCCATATGCTGGATGACAGTCAATTGTGTCTGGCCAATAATTAAATCGGAAGCAGCAACAATAAATGCATTTGGATCATCATTTAGATCCTCAGTGTAGCTTTCACAATTAACTAGTAAAAGTGAAGCAAAAATTAAATAAAATAAATTTTTAAATTTCATGATTCTTATGTTTTAGAATGATAATCTTAGAGTTGATAAGACTGAACTAGTACCAGGATTACTGAAATATTCAAGTCCTCTACCTCTGGAAGCACCTGTAAGGTTATTCTCTGGGTCAAATCCGTCAATCGCTGACCATAAGAAAATATTTCTTCCTGATACTGATAGGGATAAACTAGATAAACCTAAGTTTTTCACAAAAGGTTCTGTAAAGTCATAGGCTAAACTAATTTCTCTCATCTTGATCCAAGATCCGTCCATGATGAAGGGTTCCCCAACATCACCGAATCCACCACCATTAGTAGTCCACCATTCTGAGTCAATTGCAACTGGACCACCACCAAAGTCTTCAATATACCCTCTAAAGGTTGCCCCTGCTGGTATTTCAGTTCCTGCAGAATTAACGATTGCTTGTCCTGTGTCGTTTACAGTTTTAACCGCAGTGTTTTCATGTATTCCGAAGTAATGTAATACACCGTAAGTTCCATTCCACACATCATTACCTTGTGAAGTTTCGATCACAGAAGTAAGAGAAAGATTTTTGTAATAAATGTTTAACCCAAAACCGGCTCTAAAATCTGAGTTTGGATCACCTGCACCTACTTTTTTCTCTGCATCAGCATTAGGGAACCCATTTGCGTTAAGCACATAGTTTCCGCCTGAATCTCTTTCGTATACACCAGATCTTAGTACTCCAAAAGGATAACCTTCAGCAATACCTGAGGATGTACTTGTAAATCCGTTTAAAATTGAATAAGCACTACCTTTTAAATCTTCAACAATGTTTCTGTTTTGTGTGTAGTTAGCATTCACAGAAATACCAAAGTCTTGTGTTCTTAAGATACGTCCAGTGACATCAATTTCCCAACCTTTATTACTTATAACAGCTGCGTTTTGTAGCGTAGTTGTAAAACCACTTGAACCAGGAATAGGTAATGCAATTATACCATCACTAGTCTCATTGTTATAATAGGTCGCATTAAGTGTAATAGCGTTATCAAACATTCTTAAGTCGATACCATATTCAAACTCAACTTTTCTTTCTTCTTTTAAGTCTGGGTTACCTCTTGAAGCTGATTGAGTAAATGGGTTACCGTAAAGGTATCCTCCTAAACCATCACCCCAACTTGAGAAAATTCCTCCAGGCCCGTATACTGTTGACGTAGCGTAAGGATTTGCACCAATACCTACTTCACCATAAGACACTCTCACTTTTGCAAAGTCAATATCATCACTCCCAATCAGGTCAGTCAACTTATAACCGATAGATCCTGAAGGATAGAAAATTACTCCAGCTCCTGGAAGCGTTGATAATGTTTCAGCACGTCCCGATAATTGGAGGAGTATATTGTCATAAATTGAAAAATCTAAAACGGCAAATCCACCATTTTGTCTAGTCAAAGCGTTATATGAATCTGGATTAGAGTTTTCACTTGTAGTATTTCCAGTATTTAGAAATTCTTGATCAGGGTTGGTGAAGTTGGTCTCCCCAGCGCTTAATCTTCTGTATCCTTCCTCAGTTGCTTGGTATCCAACAGTATAATCCAACGAAATTCCATCAGTTATACTTGTATTACCTAAAGCAAATACCTTGAAGTTGTTAATTTTGTTAGATATACGGTCTTCACTCCATAATCCATTACGACCATCACCTGCAGAACCTGAAGGCCAATATTGCTGTCTGTTATCCTGGAAATAATCAATACTATAACGTGCTACAATCTTTAAATTATCAGCTAAGTCATAGTTTAATTCTGGTGAAAATACAAATCGTTCTACAGTGTTTAAATTCTTTTGCTCATTAAGCGTCCAAAGTGGGTTGTTATAAGTTGGAGCGGCATAGCTAAAAGAACCAGTTTCATTGTCAAAAGTTCTGTAAGAACCTGTAGCTCTTCGATAACTTCTATGTGAGTTTGGAGTAACTGTAGTAACTCCGTCAGAAATTCTGTAGTTAGTTCCCTTGTAGTCTCTAATATCGAAATCAGGAGATGTTCTAAGATATCCAAGATAAAGACCATTTAAGTTAGATCCTGTTTGTACTCTATTTGATTCAGAAGAAGTATATGTAGATGACAATTTGACCTTTAGTTTATCAGTCAACTGAGTGTCATTATTCAATTTAATAGTATTTCTAAGGTAATCTGAAGCACCATTAAGTATTCCGTCTTGATCAAGGTTTGATATGGAAATATATGTAGAAGATTTTTCACTTCCGTATGAAAAACTAGCGTTAGTCTCCCAGGTATAACCATCTCCAAATACAGCATCTCTATTTTCTTGATTGTAAGTAGCTTTACTATTTTTTTCATCGATCGGACCAATTTGTCTTCCATCAGGAGTTTCAAAATATCCTGTTGATAAATCGTAAATATCATTTCCTCCAGAACGTAAAGCTATTTCATCACCGTAAGAAAATCCAGTATTTTCAACGAAATATCCAATACCTGGATCTCCATACCAGATACCGTCATATCCTTGACCCCAAGTGTCTTGTTTTCCCCATTCTCTGTTCACACGGTCAACTGAAAGCGAAGTTTTGACATTGAAACTCCAACCTTTAGATTCCTTTGAACCTCTTTTGGTATTGATTACTAAAACACCGTTGGCAGCTCCAGTACCGTAGAGTGCTGCTGCCGCTGCACCTTTAATAACTGATACTGATTCAATATCTTCAGGATTGATATCATTAAGACGTGATTGTTGTACAACACCTGCAGTACCTCCACCAATGTTGGCGTTTGAAATGGGCGCTCCATCAAGTACAATTAAAGGTGAGTTGTCACCGTTAATTGTGTTCTGTCCACGTATTTGAATGTAAGCTCCAGATCCTGGATCTCCAGAGTTTCTTGTAATTTGCACACCAGAGGCTTTTCCTGAGAGTCCTTGAAGAACCCCTGTTTCTCCTGAACGTTGAAGTTGATCCACTTCAACAACTGATGTACCAGAAAGATCATCATCTTTCTTCTTTTCGATACCAAGTGCTGTCAATACGACCTCTTCAAGTTCGTTGGCTGGTGATAAACTAACCGAAATTGAATCCTGGTTATTTACCGTTTGATTAATGGACTCGTAACCGACATAACTGATATTGATTACATCACCAACGTTTGCTTGGATAGAAAAATTACCATCAAAATCTGTAGTTGTTCCATTGTTAGTTCCCTGAACTAACACAGTAGCTCCAGGAAGAGGGACACCCTCATCATCGGTAATGTTTCCCGATATCGTTCCCTGTGCAATTGCGAGTTGCGCAAATAGCATTAGAGACATTAAAAAATACAATTGTTTCATTTTATAAAATTTTTAAGTGCGTAAATATATAATATATTGTTAATAAATGTTAATATTTTCTAAAAAAATAGCGTAGCATCAATAAAAATAATCTCAAAGAAGCGTTTGAAAATTCATAAAAATTGATAAACAAGGGCTAAAAATAGGGTGAGGTTTTTTAAAATAATGGGTTTACCCTCAAACATCAGAGGAAATGGATTGTTAATTAAAATTTATTAACTAGTCTAGACTTTAAAACTAAAATGGCTTTTAGATTTTCATAAAAAAAATAAAGTAGCTTTATTGTTTGTCGCCAAATTTTTCAAACACAAGTAGAACATCTTTATAATTTTTTAATTTGATATTATTTTCGGACATGAATTTTTTGAGTCGACTTTGATCATCTGGGAATAGTTTTACTATTGATTTTTTATTGATTTTCAATTCTGTTAAAATCGTTTTTACCGCAGGAGTGTAAAAGAGTTTAAACTTATCTTCAAATCTAGCAGATAAAAAGCCTCCAATACCGGAAGGAGCAGGTTTTTCGTCTATAAATTTTTTACTCATTCTGAGGTAAAGTTTGTGGTTTTGATCAGAAAAAATCCGCACTAAATAAGAGAGTTCCCTTTTGTCTTTAGGATTTAATGAAAAGGCTTTGTAAAAATCACTTCCAATTTGAGCCTCTACATTTTCTGATTTTGTTAGAATGCTAGAAGCAGTTTTTTGGCTTGTATTTTTTCCAATTTCAATATAGTCTTTGTATGGGTTGTATCTTAAGAATGTTTTTTCATCCAAAGGGACCCCATTAAATACTACAGTTGATTCTTCAAAATTAGTGTTGAAATACATACTCCCTTTGATGTCGTCAATTATTTCATTTTCTAATACGTCACTTTTTAAATTGCTAAAATCATCTAGAGCTCTAGATGATGAAAAGCGTTGTGCACCAGTAATATCGGCATAGCTTTGACCCATGGTGTAGAATGAAAATGTAAGAAGGATTATAGTGTATAGTTTCATTTAAATATCATTTAAAGTTGTTTTTGTCTTATGACTTCAAATAGGGTAACGCCAAATGCCACAGAAACATTTAATGATTCGATTTTATCTGTCATCGGTAATTTCGCTGTTTTCGATATAATTTTTAAAAGTCCATTTGATATTCCAATCCCTTCAGATCCAAAAACTAACCCAATGGGACCAATTAAGTCACTTACGAAGATAGTCTCTTTGGCTTTTTCACTTATTGCTATTGTGGGGATGTTATGAGAGTCTAAAAGATAGACAATATCTTTTAGATGACTTACTTTTGAGACTGGGACTTTAAATGCACCACCTGCTGATGTTTTAACAACATCTCCATTTAATGGAGCACTACCACTATTAGATATAAAAACAGCATCAACACCAGTTGCAGCGGCAGTTCGAAGAATAGCCCCAAAGTTACGGGCATCTGTAATACCATCTAATAAAACAAATATTGGGTCTTTTTTAGAAGAAATTATTTCTTCAACTAGCGGTTCCATTTTAAATGTCTTGAGGGCCGCAATTCGAGCAACTGCACCTTGATGATTTTTATCAGAAAATTTATTTAAACGCTCAATTGGTACAAAGCTAAATGCTATGTTTTTTTTCCTTAGTTGGTGTAAAAGCTGTTCCGCTAAATTGCTTTTTGTCCCTTTTAGAATCCAAACTTTATCGATAGGCTTCTCAGAGTTAACAGCTTCTAAGATTGCTCGAATTCCAAAAATAGACACTTTTTCCATTTGGTAAAAGTAATCCAATTTATACGAAGACTTAGATAAGTACTCATTAAAATTGGAATTTATTAATTCTTTAGATTCGAACAATACTCAATCATTTTATTGCTTGATTTATGTATTAGAGTAACTTTTTTAAGTTTCCTCCATTTTCATCAGAATGAAGAAAAAACCGATATTATTTAACAAAAAAATTTTACGGTTAAGATCAATATATATGTGCAAAAAATAGAGATCCTATTCTCAGTTTTTGTCGAAAAGATCAGGTTTTTTTTTTTTTTAAAGAATTGTTAAAATTTTACATTTGAACGGTTTGAATCCACGAAAAAATATTCTACATTTGCACGCCCATAAAAATGGGGAATTAGATATATTATATGCCAACTATTGCACAATTAGTACGAAAAGGAAGAGTTACGATTACCAAGAAGAGTAAATCGGCTGCTTTGGATTCGTGTCCACAACGACGTGGGGTTTGTACTCGTGTTTACACAACGACCCCTAAAAAACCGAACTCAGCGATGCGAAAAGTAGCGCGTGTTCGATTGACTAACGGAAAGGAAGTCAATGCGTATATACCCGGAGAAGGACATAATCTCCAAGAGCACTCGATAGTATTGGTACGTGGCGGAAGAGTTAAAGATTTGCCGGGGGTCCGCTACCACATAGTTCGTGGGGCGCTGGATACTGCCGGAGTGGAAGGACGTTTACAAAGACGCTCAAAATACGGTGCCAAAAGACCCAAAAAATAATCGGTAATTTCTTTTACAACTGAATCATGAGAAAAAAACAATCAAAAAAACGTCCACTACTACCCGATCCTAAGTTTAATGATCAACTCGTTACACGATTTGTAAATAACTTGATGTGGGACGGAAAAAAATCCACCGCCTTTAAAATATTCTATGACGCCATGGATATTATCGAAGAGCGAAAAGAAGAAGATGAAAAATCAGCATTAGAAGTTTGGAAAGAAGGACTTTCTAACGTGATGCCACACGTTGAAGTGCGAAGCCGAAGGGTAGGTGGAGCCACATTCCAAATTCCGATGCAAATCCGCCCGGATAGAAAAGTATCCCTAGCAATGAAATGGCTGATCAGTTTTTCTAGAAAGCGTAATGAGAAATCTATGGCCTTACGTTTGGCCAATGAGGTTTTAGCCGCTGCTAAAGAAGAAGGTGCTGCCGTCAAGAAACGTCAAGACACTCACAAAATGGCTGAAGCAAATAAAGCCTTTTCACACTTTAGATTTTAAAAACCAAAATGCACATTGAATATTAGTCATGGCTAGAGATTTAAAACATACAAGAAATATAGGTATCGCAGCGCACATTGACGCAGGAAAGACGACTACCACAGAGCGTGTACTCTTTTATACAGGAGTGAGTCATAAAATTGGAGAAGTTCACGATGGTGCAGCCACTATGGACTGGATGGAGCAAGAGCAAGAAAGAGGTATTACTATAACTTCTGCGGCTACAACTTGTACTTGGAATTTTCCACAAGACCAAGGAAAACCCACTTCTGATTCCAAACCCTATCAATTTAACATTATCGATACTCCCGGTCACGTGGATTTCACAGTAGAAGTAAACCGATCCCTTCGCGTATTAGATGGATTGGTTTTTTTATTTTCTGCCGTTGATGGAGTTGAGCCTCAATCTGAGACAAACTGGAGACTAGCCGACAACTATAAAGTTCCTCGTATTGGATTTGTAAATAAGATGGACCGTCAGGGAGCAAACTTTTTAAATGTGAGCACTCAGGTTCGTGAAATGCTTAAATCTAACGCAGTACCGATTGTTCTCAATATTGGAGAAGAAGAAGACTTTAGAGGTATCGTTGACTTGGTAACAAACAAAGCAATCGTTTGGCATGATGAAAATTTCGGATCTACATTTGATGAGATTCCAATTCCCGAAGACATGAAGGCTGATGTTGAAAAACACAGATCCGAATTAATTGAGGCAGTAGCAGAATACGACGAAGAACTTTTAGAAAAGTTTTTTGAAGATGCTGATTCTATAAGTCCCGATGAAATACATAATGCACTGCGAGCAGCTACTCAAGACATGAGTATCATTCCAATGATTTGTGGTTCTTCTTTTAAAAACAAAGGAGTTCAATTCTTATTGGATGCTGTATGTCGTTACTTACCCTCTCCAGAAGATAAAGAAGCGATCGTAGGTACTGATCCAGACAGTGGAGAAGAAATCTCTCGTAAACCAACAGTTAGTGAGCCGTTTTCTGCTCTTGCATTCAAAATTGCTACTGATCCTTTCGTGGGACGTTTAGCTTTCTTCCGCGCCTACTCTGGTAGATTAGATGCGGGTTCTTATGTTTTGAACAACCGTTCAGGAAACAAGGAGCGTATATCGAGAATTTATCAGATGCATTCTAATAAACAGAACTCAATCGACTTTATTGAAGCAGGAGATATCGGTGCAGCTGTAGGTTTTAAGGACATTAAAACAGGGGATACCCTATCGGCTGAAAAATCACCTATCATCCTCGAGAGTATGGATTTCCCTGATCCTGTAATCGGTATTGCTGTTGAGCCCAAGACAAAAGCCGATGTGGATAAACTTGGGATGTCTTTAGCTAAATTAGCAGAAGAAGATCCAACCTTCCAGGTGAAAACAGATGAAGCTTCAGGCCAAACTATTATCTCTGGTATGGGAGAGCTTCACCTAGATATTATCGTAGACCGTTTGCGTCGCGAGTTTAAAGTTGAAGTCAACCAAGGACAACCTCAGGTAGAGTACAAAGAGGCTTTAACAGCTTCAGCAAAACACCGAGAGGTTTACAAAAAACAAACAGGTGGTCGTGGAAAATTTGCTGACATAGTTTTTGAAATCGAACCAGCTGAAGAAGGAAAAACTGGACTGGAGTTTGTCAACGAAATTAAAGGTGGTAACATTCCTAAAGAATACATTCCTTCAGTTGAAAAAGGTTTTAAAGACTCCATGAAGAATGGCCCTTTAGCAGGATTTGAGGTTGACGCAATGAAAATCGTCCTAAAAGACGGTTCTTTCCACCCTGTGGATTCAGATTCCTTATCTTTTGAATTGGCAGCTAAACTTGGATTCAAAGAATCTGCTAAAGCAGCTAGAGCTGTAATTATGGAGCCCATCATGAAACTTGAGGTATTGACCCCTGAAGAAAATATGGGTGATATCGTTGGTGATTTAAATCGACGAAGAGGTCAGGTTAATTCTATGGATGATAGAGCTGGATCTAAGGTTGTTAAAGCTGAAGTGCCGCTTTCTGAAATGTTTGGATACGTGACTTCATTGAGAACACTTTCTTCAGGACGCGCTACTTCTACAATGGAATTTTCACACTATGCAGAAACACCTTCTAATATTTCCGAAAGTGTCATTGCAGAAGTAAACGGTAATAAAGCATAAATATAATCGCATGAGCCAAAAAATTAGAATTAAATTAAAATCATACGATCACAATCTAGTAGATAAGTCGGCTGATAAAATCGTAAAGACAGTAAAAACTACTGGTGCAGTGGTTACGGGCCCTATCCCTCTTCCAACACACAAAAAGATTTTTACCGTTTTGCGTTCTCCTCACGTAAATAAGAAATCAAGAGAGCAATTCAAATTGTGTTCTTATAAGCGCTTGTTAGATATTTATAGTTCTTCTTCTAAAACCATTGATGCGTTGATGAAGTTGGAATTGCCTAGTGGAGTAGAGGTAGAGATCAAAGTATAATAAGAATTTAACAAAACAATTAATATAGAATAACAATGTCTGGGTTAATAGGAAAAAAAATCGGTATGACCAGTCTCTTTGACGAAAATGGAAAGAACATTCCTTGTACAGTTCTTGAGATGGGTCCATGCGTGGTTACCCAAGTCAGAACCAAAGAGGTTGACGGGTATGAAGCACTTCAACTGGGTTTCGATGACAAGGCAAAAGGAGTCAGTAAGGCTGCCCAAGGGCACTTTAAAAAAGCCAAAACAGCTCCCAAAAGAAAGCTTGTCGAATTCCAGAATTTTGAAGAAGAATTAAATTTAGGAGACACCATTACGGTTACTCACTTTGAAGAAGGTGAATTTGTAGACGTATCGGGTACCTCTAAAGGAAAAGGATTCCAAGGGGTAGTAAAACGACACGGTTTTGCAGGAGTTGGTCAAGCCACTCACGGTCAGCACAACCGTCTAAGAGCACCAGGTTCTATTGGTGCAGCCTCTTACCCTGCACGTGTATTCAAAGGAATGCGTATGGCAGGTCAAATGGGCAGCGAAAAAGTAAAAGTTCAAAACCTAAGAGTCATTAAAGTAGTACCTGAAAAAAACCTCCTTGTTGTCAAAGGATGTGTACCTGGTCACAAAAACGCATACGTAACAGTTCAGAAATAATGGAAGTAAACGTACTCAACATAGAAGGAAAAGAGACCGGCAGAAAGGTTAAGCTAGATAAAGCGGTCTTTGGTATAGAACCAAATGACCACGCGATCTATCTAGATGTCAAGCAACATTTAGCAAACAAGCGTCAAGGAACACACAAATCCAAGGAGCGTGCTGAAATAGTCGGTAGTACTCGAAAAATAAAAAAACAAAAAGGAACTGGTACCGCCCGTGCTGGAAGCATCAAAAACCCATTGTTTAAAGGTGGAGGTCGTGTATTTGGACCAACCCCTAGAGATTACAGTCAAAAAGTCAATAAAAAGGTAAAGCGTTTAGCAAGAAAATCTGCCTTGAGTATCAAAGCAAAACAGAAATCTATTGTTGTTTTGGAAGATATTCAATGGGATGCTCCTAAAACAAAAAATTACCTGCAAATGCTCGCAGCCCTTGGGTTAGCGGAGAAAAAAAGCGTCTTAGTGTTGGGAGATTTGAATAAAAATGTATATTTGTCGTCTCGTAATTTAAAAAATTCTAAAGTTGTAATTAACTCAGAATTAAATACTTACAACATTTCAAACGCCAATAGTTTGGTCTTTTGTGAAGGTGCTATTGCAGGACTAGAATCAATTTTGAATAGATCATAATGAGTATATTAATAAAACCTATCATCACTGAAAAAGCCACTTTAGGGAGTGAGCTCCACAACCGATATACTTTTTTAGTACACCCAAAGGCTAACAAAGTTGAGATTAAAAAAGCAGTTGAGGCCGCTTATGGAGTAAGCGTAGAAAAAGTTCGTACACTAAACAGTGGACCCGAACGTAAAATGCGTTACACTAAAACCGGTATCCAAAAAGGTAAAACCAACGCAACCAAAAAAGCGATAGTGCAGGTAGCAGATGGAGATGCCATAGATTTTTATAGTAATTTATAATAGCGCCAGATGTCAGTAAGAAAATTAAAACCGATAACTCCAGCGCAGCGTTTTACAGTAGTCAATGGCTTCGATGCCCTTACAACTGATAAACCAGAAAAGAGTTTGTTGGCTCCTAAGAAAAGAACTGGGGGAAGAAATAACAAAGGAAAGATGACTGCGCGCCATATAGGTGGTGGTCACAAAAAGCGTTACCGCATCATTGACTTCAAAAGAAATAAATTTGGGGTTGAAGCAGAGGTAAAAAGTATTGAATATGATCCAAATAGATCTGCATTCATCGCTCTTGTAGAATATACTGATGCTGAAAAACGCTATATCGTCGCTCAGAGTGGATTAAAAGTAGGTCAGAAAATCAGTTCTGGTGAAGGAGTAGCTCCTGAAGTTGGAAATGCACTTTACCTTTCCGAAATTCCATTGGGAACAATTATTTCCTGTATTGAATTGGTTCCTGGAAGAGGAGCTGTTATAGCAAGAAGCGCCGGAGCATTTGCTCAATTGATGGCTCGTGAGGGTAAATTCGCCACAGTAAAAATGCCATCTGGTGAAACACGTATGGTACTGGTTACTTGTTTGGCTGCCATTGGAGTAGTATCCAATTCTGACCATCAGTTGTTAGTAGCAGGTAAAGCTGGTCGCTCAAGATGGTTGGGAAGAAGACCGAGAACAAGACCTGTTGCAATGAACCCTGTTGACCACCCCATGGGTGGTGGTGAAGGACGTGCTTCTGGAGGTCATCCAAGATCACGAAACGGAATTCCTGCTAAAGGATACCGTACTCGATCCAAAACGAAATCTAGTAACAAGTTCATCATAGAACGTAGAAAAAAATAATATAGCATGGCTCGTTCATTAAAAAAAGGACCCTTTGTTCATCACAGCCTCGAAAAGAAAGTGATGAAAAATGTAGAAGAGAATAAAAAGTCAGTAATTAAAACATGGTCTCGCGCCTCTCTAATTACTCCTGATTTTGTAGGACAAACTTTTGGAGTACATAATGGGAAAACATTTGTTCCTGTTTACGTTACAGAAAATATGGTAGGTCATAAATTGGGTGAATTTTCTCCAACAAGAAACTTCCGCGGACATGCTGGAGCAAAAAATAAAGGCAAAAAATAAAAGTACTAATGGGAAATCGTAAAAGACAATCCGCACAAGCGCTTAAAGAAGCCAAAAAGACACTGGCATTCGCCAAGCTAAACAACTGTCCAACCTCACCCCGAAAGATGCGTTTGGTTGCTGACCAAGTCAGAGGTGAATCTATAGATAAAGCGCTAGCAATCCTAAAGTTTAGTCCTAAGGAAGCTTCGCGACGTTTAGAAAAGCTCGTCCTTTCTGCAATCGCTAACTGGCAGTCTAAGAACGAATCTGAAGACATTGAAAAAGCTGCACTCTTTATCTCTGAAATCAGAGTAGACGGAGGAAGTATGTTGAAAAGATTACGCCCTGCACCACAAGGAAGAGCACATAGAATTAGAAAACGCTCAAATCACGTAACAGTGGTTTTGGGTTCAAACACGATAGAAGCATAATATGGGACAAAAAACAAACCCTATAGGAAACCGTTTAGGAATTATCAGAGGATGGGATTCCAACTGGTACGGAGGTAGAGATTACGGCGATAAGATAGCTGAGGATGATAAAATACGCAGATACATCCACGCCCGTTTATCAAAAGCTAGCGTATCTAATGTAATCATTGAGCGTACACTTAAAATCATTACTATCACGATTACTACAGCTCGTCCAGGTATCATTATTGGTAAAGCCGGGCAAGAAGTTGACAAACTTAAAGAGGAGCTTCGCAATATTACAGCTAAAGAAATTCAGATCAATATTTTTGAAATTAAAAGACCTGAACTGGACGCGCAATTAGTTGGTGCCAGTATTGCAAGACAAATTGAAAGTAGAATTTCCTACAGACGTGCTATCAAAATGGCTATTGCAGCTGCGATCAGAATGAATGCTGAAGGAATTAAAATTCAAATATCAGGTCGATTGAACGGAGCTGAAATGGCACGTTCTGAATCCTATAAGGATGGACGTATACCACTCTCTACTTTTAGAGCCGATATTGATTACGCTTTAGTAGAAGCACATACTACTTACGGTAGATTAGGAATCAAGATTTGGATTATGAAAGGTGAAGTTTATGGAAAACGTGAGTTGTCTCCACTCGTAGGAATGTCTAAAAAGTCTGGTCAAGGCGGAGGAAATTCTGGAAAAGGAAATAACCGCCAGCGTAACCGTAATTAATAAAATATAGGAATAAGAAGTCATGTTACAACCAAAAAAGACAAAATTTCGGAAAGCGCAGAAAGGGCGTATGAAAGGCTTATCCCAGAGAGGGCACCAACTTTCGAATGGAATGTTTGGGATCAAGGCATTGGATTCCGTTTTCATTACGTCAAGACAAATAGAAGCAGCGCGAATTGCAGCTACCCGTTACATGAAAAGAGAGGGGCAACTTTGGATTAAAATTTTTCCAGATAAACCCATCACTAAAAAGCCTTTAGAGGTGCGTATGGGAAAAGGTAAAGGTGCTCCAGAATATTTTGTAGCGGTGACTAAAGCAGGTAGAATCATGTTTGAAGTAGCAGGTGTACCTCACGATGTAGCGAAAGAGGCACTTCGTTTAGCAGCCCAAAAACTTCCAGTAAAAACAAAATTTGTTGTCGCTCGTGATTACAAAGCATAAGCAAGGAATTATGAAACAATCAGAAATAAATAAGCTGTCAAAAGAGGACCTTCAAGATAAATTGGGAGAATTCCAAAAGCAATTTGAGGACTTGAAAATGACACATGCCATTTCACCCTTAGAAAACCCGTTACAAATAAGATCTACACGCCGTGTGGTCGCAAGATTAAAAACAGCCCTAGGCAATTAAGAAGTATAAGCACATGGAAACAAGAAATTTAAGAAAAGAACGTGTAGGGGTGGTTACCAGTAACAAAATGGAAAAATCCATTGTTGTTTCTGAGGTCAAACGTGTAAAACACCCGATGTATGGGAAATTCGTATTGAAGACTAAAAAGTACGTAGCTCATGACGAAAAGAATGACTGTAATATCGGAGATACAGTAAAAATTATGGAAACAAGACCAATGAGTAAGTCTAAGTGCTGGCGCATGGTTGAAATAATAGAAAGAGCGAAGTAAGATGGTACAACAAGAATCAAGACTTAGAGTTGCGGATAACACTGGCGCCAAAGAAGTGCTTACAATTCGTGTATTGGGAGGCACAAAAAGACGCTACGCTTCCATCGGTGACAAAATCGTGGTGACCGTAAAAGAAGCCTCGCCTGCCGGAAGTGTCAAAAAAGGACAAGTGTCTACTGCAGTTGTAGTAAGAACTCGTAAAGAAGTCAGAAGACCTGACGGATCTTACATACGTTTTGACGAAAATGCCTGTGTATTACTTAACCCTACTGGAGAAATGCGTGGAACACGTGTGTTTGGTCCTGTAGCAAGAGAGTTAAGAGACAAGCAGTTTATGAAAATCGTTTCATTAGCACCTGAAGTGTTATAAAACTTAGATATGGCAACAAAAATTAAAATAAAAAAAGGAGATAACGTAAGAGTAATTGCTGGTTCACACAAAGGAACAGAAGGCAACGTATTGAGTGTATCCCGTGAAACGAATAAAGCCATTGTGGAAGGTGTGAACTTGGTCAAGAAACACAATAAACCAAATGCACAAAACCCACAGGGTGGAATCACTGAAAAAGAAGCACCGATTGATATCTCTAATTTATCACTGTTGACATCAGATGGTAAAACAACCCGAGTTGGGTACCGTATGGAGGATGATAACAAGGTCCGTTTCTCTAAGAAAACCGATGAAGTCATTTAATTATGAGTTATACACCTAGACTTAAAAAAGAATATAACGAGCGTATCGTCAACAGTTTGAAAGAGACGTTTAGTTACAAGAGTGTGATGCAAGTACCCAGATTAGAGAAAATTGTTCTCAGTAGAGGAGTAGGTGCTGCTGTCGCTGATAAAAAATTAATTGATCACGCTGTAGATGAGCTAACCTTAATCACTGGTCAAAAGGCTATCTCTACCTTATCTAAAAAAGATGTTGCGGCATTTAAATTGAGAAAAGGAATGCCCATAGGTGCGAAAGTAACCCTCAGAGGTGAGCGCATGTACGAATTTTTGGACCGTTTGGTTACTGCTGCTCTTCCCCGTGTTCGTGACTTCCAAGGCGTTAAAGCTACTGGATTTGACGGTAGAGGAAATTATACACTTGGTGTAACTGAGCAGATTATTTTCCCTGAAATTGATATTGATAAAGTAAATCGAATTAACGGGATGGACATAACATTTGTGACTTCTGCTCTTACAGATCAAGAAGCAAAATCATTATTAACTGAATTAGGAATCCCTTTTAAAAAGAATTAATATGGCTAAAGAATCAATGAAAGCACGTGAGGTTAAACGTGCAAAAATAGTTGCTAAATACGCCGATAAACGCAAAGCACTTAAAGAAGCAGGAGACTATGAAGCACTTCAAAAGCTTCCTCGTAATGCTTCTCCCATTCGTATGCACAACAGATGTAAGTTGACTGGAAGACCAAAAGGATATATGCGTCAATTTGGAATTTCTCGTGTAACGTTTAGAGAAATGGCCAATAAAGGATTGATTCCCGGAGTAACTAAAGCCAGCTGGTAACCTTAAGAGATTAAAATTATGTTCACAGATCCAATTGCAGATTTTTTAACACGAATTCGAAATGCCAACCGCGCAGGCCACCGTGTTGTAGATATTCCAGCATCCAATATTAAAAGAGAAATTACCAAAATTCTCTTTGATCAAGGATACATCCTTAGCTACAAGTTTGAAGAAACAACTAACAATCAAGGCAACATCAAAATTGCTTTAAAATATGACAAGCTTACCAAAGAAGCTGTCATTAAAAAAATACACAGAATCAGTACTCCAGGTTTGCGTCAGTATTCAGGTTCAGACAGTCTTCCTCGCATCCTTAACGGATTGGGAATTTCTATCGTTTCAACCTCTCAAGGAGTCATGACTGGAAAACAAGCTGCCAAAGAAAATATTGGTGGAGAATTAATTTGTTACGTATACTAACAGTAAAAGTATAAGCAATGTCAAGAATAGGAAACAATCCGATCACTATCCCAGAAGGAGTCACCATAGACATCCAGTCATCGCAAGTAGTCGTAAAAGGTAAGCTAGGTGAACTCACTCAGGAATACAGTGATGTTGAAATCAAAATTGAGGATAATACTCTTACGATTTCTCGTCCTTCAGAAAGAAAATCTGTCAAGTCCAAACACGGTTTGTATCGAGCGCTTATCGCTAATATGGTTGAAGGAGTTACCCAAGGATTTACAAAAGAACTCGAATTAGTTGGGGTAGGATATAGAGCTAGTAATCAAGGCCAGAAATTAGATCTTGCTCTTGGATTTTCACACAATATTTTATTGGACATTGCTCCAGAAGTCAAAATTGAAACGATTTCAGAAAAAGGTAAAAATCCAATTATAAAGCTTACATCTCACGACAAACAACTTGTTGGTTTTGTAGCGGCAAAAATCCGATCATTCAGAAAACCTGAACCTTACAAAGGAAAAGGAATCAAGTTTGTAGGAGAACAAATTAGAAGAAAAGCAGGTAAATCAGCATAATAAATTATCATGGGTTTAACAAAATTAGATCGTAGAAATAGAATTCGTAAGCGTATTCGCAAGATCATCAATGGGACATCTTCTACACCAAGAATGTCTGTTTACAGAAGCAACAAAGAGATTTATGCTCAGTTGATAAACGATGAAACTGGAAAAACAATATTATCTGCTTCGTCTAGAGACAAAGAAACTGCAGACGCTAAGTTGACCACTAAAATTGAAATAGCTTCCAATGTTGGAATGCGTATTGGACAATTGGCAACTAAAGCAGGAGTTTCAGAAGTAAAATTTGACCGTGGAGGTTATTTATATCACGGCAGAGTAAAAGCATTAGCAGAAGGTGCTCGCGAAGGAGGATTAAAATTTTAATAAGATATGTATCAAGATTATAAAAACGTAGAATTAGTTAAGCCTGCAGGTCTGGATTTGAAAGATCGTTTAGTAGGTGTTCAACGGGTAACCAAGGTAACAAAAGGGGGGCGTGCATTTGGATTCTCTGCCATTGTTGTGGTAGGTGATGAGAATGGAGTAGTTGGCCAAGGTCTAGGAAAGTCAAAGGAGGTTTCTGAAGCTATTGCCAAAGCCGTTGAAGATGCTAAGAAAAACTTGATTCGTATTCCTGTCGATAAAGGTACATTACCTCATGAGCAGAAAGGGAAGTACGGAGGAGCACGTGTCTTTTTAAAGCCTGCCTCTGAAGGTACAGGAGTTATTGCTGGTGGAGCAGTTCGTGCCGTGTTGGAAGCTGTTGGGGTTCACAATGTACTATCAAAATCACAAGGATCTTCTAATCCACACAATGTTGTAAAGGCTACTTTTGATGCACTTCTCCAGTTGAGAAACCCTCAGCGTATTGCAGAACAAAGAGGTATTTCACTTGATAAAGTCTTTAACGGATAAGCAATCGAATAATGGCACAGATAAAAGTAAAACAAGTAAAAAGTAGCATTAAGCGGATCAGTAACCAAAAAAAGGTACTCGAATCACTTGGATTGAGAGGCATCGGAAAAGAAGTCACTCACGAAGCTACTCCAAGTATCTTGGGAATGATTCAAAAAGTAAAACATTTGGTTAGCGTAACCGAAGTATAAATAATTCATTATGAGTTTAGAAAATTTAACACCTGCTCCAGGATCAACCAAAACTGCCGGAAAGCGTTTAGGGAGAGGTCAAGCATCCGGAAAAGGAGGAACTGCTGCAAGAGGACATAAAGGAGCAAAATCTCGTTCAGGATATTCCAAGAAAATTGGATTTGAAGGAGGTCAAATGCCCCTGCAAAGACGTGTGCCAAAATTTGGTTTTAAAAATATCAATAGAAAAGAATACACAGCGATCAATCTAGATACACTTCAGAGTCTATTGAATGATAAAAAAGTCAAAAAAGAACTCACTTTAGAAAAGATTGTAGAATTGCGTTTAGCTCATAAAAATGATCTGGTAAAAATATTAGGTCGCGGTAAAATCGAGGGCTCGATTAATGTGAGTGCGCATAAATTTTCAGCATCAGCAAAAGCGGCTATCGAGGCTGCTGGAGGAGAAGCTGTAATCGTTTAATATTATCCCCAATGAAAAAAGTTTTAGAAACCCTTTATAACATTTACAAAATCGAAGAACTCCGAGATCGAGTACTCTTGACGTTAGGGATGTTATTGGTATACCGTCTTGGAGCGCAAGTGGTATTGCCGGGGATTGATCCTGTTCAGCTTGCTGCTTTAAGCAGCCGTACTGACGGAGGAGGTCTTTTAGGTATTCTAAACGCTTTTACTGGAGGTGCTTTCGCAAATGCTTCTGTGTTTGCGCTTGGTATCATGCCCTATATCTCAGCTTCTATTGTAGTTCAATTGATGGGTATCGCTGTGCCTTACCTTCAAAAACTTCAGAAAGAAGGTGAAAGCGGAAGAAAGAAAATCAATCAAATTACACGCTGGTTAACCATTCTTATTTGTGTAGTGCAAGCGCCAGCATATCTTTACGGTTTGAGTGCACTAGGTGTTCCAGAAAGTGCGTTTGTACTGGGTAAAGGACCCCTTTTCATCATTTCTTCTGTCATCATATTGGTTACAGGGACCATTTTTGCCATGTGGCTTGGGGAGAAAATTACAGATAAAGGTATCGGAAACGGTATCTCATTATTAATTATGGTTGGTATTATTGCCAACTTACCGCTTTCGTTTACTCAAGAATTTATCTCAAGAGTTTCTGAAAACAATGGAGGCTTGATGCTAATCCTTATTGAATTGGTCCTTTGGATTGTAATCATATTACTTTCAATACTCTTGACATTGGCTGTGAGAAGAATACCAGTTCAGTATGCGAGAAGACAAGCTGGGGGATCAACTTCTGATCGAACTGTTTACGGATCGAGACAATACATACCTTTAAAGCTTAATGCTTCAGGAGTAATGCCTATAATTTTTGCTCAAGCAATCATGTTTGCACCTGCATACATTGGAGGCGCTCTTGGTGATTCCGATATCGGACAATGGATGCAAGCAAATTTTTCTGATATTTTTGGGCTTTGGTACAACGTGCTGTTTGCACTACTAATTATTGTGTTTACTTACTTCTATACAGCGATTACAGTGCCGACAAACAAAATGTCTGACGATTTAAAACGCAGTGGTGGATTTGTACCCGGGATTCGACCTGGAAATGAAACCTCTGAATATTTAGACACGGTAATGTCTCACATCACTTTTCCTGGTTCATTATTCTTAGCTGGAATTGCAGTATTCCCTGCTTTAGTAGTTAAGTTGATTGGGATTCAGCAAGGCTGGGCCTTGTTTTATGGAGGGACATCACTTCTCATTATGGTAGGTGTGGCGATTGACACTATACAGCAAGTAAATTCATACTTATTGAATCGACACTATGATGGGTTGATGAAATCTGGAAAAACAAGAAGAGGAACAAACTAAGTATATGGCAAAACAAGCGGCAATAGAACAAGAAGGAACCATCATAGAGGCATTGTCTAATGCAATGTTTCGCGTTGAGCTTGAAAATGGACATGTAGTAACTGCCCATATTTCCGGAAAGATGCGTTTGCACTATATTAAGTTATTACCAGGAGATAAAGTTAAACTGGAAATGAGTCCTTACGATTTAACAAAAGCGAGGATCACTTTTAGATTTTAAAATATAATTCATAGTTATGAAAGTAAGAGCATCATTAAAAAAACGCAGTGCAGACTGCAAAATCGTACGACGAAAAGGTCGCTTGTACGTGATCAACAAAAAAAATCCTAGATTCAAACAAAGACAAGGTTAATTATGGCTAGAATATCAGGAGTAGACATTCCAAAGCAAAAAAGAGGCGTTATCGCCCTTACCTATATTTTCGGTATCGGTAGAAGTCGTGCACAAAGTATTTTGGAAACGGCTAAAGTAGATGAAAATAAAAAAGTATCTGATTGGACGGATGATGAGACAGGGCTTATCCGTGAGGCAGTAAGCTCTTTTAAAATTGAAGGGGAACTGCGTTCAGAAGTACAACTCAATATTAAACGTTTGATGGATATTGGATGCTATAGAGGAATCCGCCACAGATCTGGATTGCCCTTACGTGGACAGCGAACAAAAAATAACTCGCGTACTAGAAAAGGGAAACGTAAGACGGTAGCAAATAAAAAGAAAGCAACTAAATAATAGTTTGTAATTATGGCTAAAACAGCAGGAAAAAAAAGAAAAGTAATTGTTGAGTCAATTGGGGAAGCCCATGTAACAGCTTCTTTCAATAACATCATCATTTCTCTTACCAATACAAAAGGCGAAGTTATTTCTTGGTCTTCTGCTGGTAAGATGGGATTCAGAGGATCTAAGAAGAATACACCTTATGCAGCACAAACAGCTGCAGAAGACTGTGCTAAGACAGCTCAAGAGGCTGGCTTGCGCAAAGTGAAAGTGTATGTCAAAGGACCTGGGAATGGACGTGAATCGGCAATCAGAACATTACACAACAACGGTATAGAAGTCATGGAAATCATCGATGTGACTCCATTACCTCATAACGGTTGTAGACCCCCCAAACGCAGAAGAGTTTAATATTAATATCAAGAGCAGATTACTAGCTATCGAAGGAAGTGACCTTAATTCATAGCT
>Ga0233396_1000055_pt1 | contig 53839 bp, 50 predicted proteins | sample 32DmetaG_FD_183169 | JGI IMG/M metagenome (GOLD analysis project Ga0233396, IMG submission 183169) | Seawater microbial communities from Monterey Bay, California, United States - 32D | ecosystem: Environmental > Aquatic > Marine > Coastal | place: USA: California | collected 2016-10-19 | reverse complement strand
TATACGTATAGTTGAAACAGAGGCACTGTCATTGCACGCCATGATGATGACCTCCAATCCTTATTTTGTTTTGATGCAGCCCAATACTTTGGAGATTATCCAAAAGGTGTGGAAATACAGAAAAGAAACCCAAATTCCATTGTGTTTCACTTTGGATGCAGGGGCTAATGTCCATTTGCTTTATCCTCGAAAAAATAAAGAAGTTGTAGGTGCTTTTATAGCGGCTGAATTAGAGAGCTTTTGTGAGCAAGGTCAATACCTTTTTGACGAAGTTGGAACAGGAGCGAAAAAAGTGTAACTTTGAAATAGTTAGACAGTTGATGTTTTTCTAAAAAAGAAAAAGAAAAAAGTACATGAAAGGACCCCTGTTTTTTGCAAAAATATTGTTGTTCGGAGAATACGGTATCATCAAAGATTCAAAAGGACTTTCCATCCCATATAATTTTTACAGAGGAGCACTTAAAATTCCAGCAAACGAAGCTGAGTTTGACGATGATTCCCACAAAATACTTGTAGAGTTCTCTGAGTACCTAAAAACTTTAGATCATAAAATCATCGATTTTGACTGGAAAAAACTCGAGCGTGATTTATCCAAAAAGATGTACTTTGACAGCAGTATCCCTCAGGGATACGGTGTAGGAAGTAGCGGTGCATTGGTCGCAGCGATTTACGATCAGTATGCTTATCGTAAAATCACTGTTTTAGAAAATCTGACCAAAGAAAAATTGGTTTATCTCAAAATGGTCTTTAGCCTAATGGAATCATTTTTTCACGGGAAATCTTCTGGCCTAGACCCTCTTAACAGTTATTTGAGTTTGCCTATACTGATCAATTCAAAAGAAAATATTCAGACCACTGGAATACCTTCTCAACACTCTAAGGGTAAAGGTGCAGTATTTTTATTAGACAGTGGTAGTACGGGAGAAACTGCGCCTATGGTGTCCATGTTTATGGAAAATATGAAAAAGGAAGCCTTCAGCAACATGATGCTGGATCAGTTTATCAAACGCTCAGATGCCTGTGTTGAACATTTTTTAAAGGGAAATATCAACTCATTGTTTAAGAACATCAAATCGCTATCCTCTTTGGTACTGAAAAATTTCCAACCCATGATTCCAGAAAGCTTTCACCAATTGTGGCAAAAAGGAATCGAGACCAACGACTATTACCTCAAACTCTGTGGTTCTGGAGGAGGAGGATTTATTTTAGGCTTTACCCAAGATTTTGAAAAAGCCAAAAAGTCCTTAAAGCAATACCCTATTGAAGTGGTGTATCATTTCTAAATCCTTTAATGTCACTTTCGGATTCCAATCGGCGTAGTTTACTCAAAATTCTGAGTTTATTTAGTTTGGTTAGGGGTTATAATATTATCGTACTAGTCCTTGCTCAATACCTTACAGCGCGTTACATACTCGCTCCACAAATAGCTTGGACATCACTGCTATTGGACTTTAAGTTTTTTACCATAGTCTCTGCATCAGCATTGACTACAGCTGCTGGATACATCATTAACAATTTTTACGATGCAGCCAAAGATCAGATCAACAGACCTAAAAAATACATACTAGAGCATTTAATCTCACAGCAACTGCAGTTCATTTTTTATCTCCTGCTCAATATGGCTGCTTTTGTTATTGCTAGCGCCATCTCTATAAAAGTTGTTTTATTCTTTCTTTTTTATATGATGACGATTTGGTTGTACAGCAATACCGTAAAGCGTCTTTTCTGGCTGAGCAATGTGTTTTCCGCCTTTTTAATGATACTTCCCTTTTGGGCAATTACACTCTATTTTAAAAACTTTGACCCCATTATTTTTTATCATGCTGCTTATCTTTTCTTTTTGATTTTGGCTCGAGACATCATCAAAGATTTAGAAAATTTTAAGGGCGATTGGGTGCAACGTTATCAAACACTTCCAGTGGTATTTAATCATCGGACAACAAAGATCTTTATCACAGTCGCGGTCTTGTGTACTTTTATCCCTAATTGTTTTTTGATCCAACAGAATCTGGGTAGCATACACTATTTTTTTTGGGCGAGCATTCCTTTTTTAAGTTTTGTTTTAATCTTTCTATGGCGAGCCCAAACTGAAAAGGCGTACCTTTGGACACGAAATTTCATTAAATTGTGGATATTGATAGGAGTATTGAGTATTGCCTTGATTTATCATTAGTAAAAAATCAGAATGAAACCAAAAAAAGTAGTCCCAGTAGGAAAACCTAGTGAATCCAAAGGCAAGAAAAAAGAAACCATTAGATTGAACAAATTTCTGTCTAATGCGGGAATATGTTCTCGGCGTGAAGCCGATGAAAACATCAAAATGGGCTTGGTGCATGTCAACGGAAAAGTGGTTACGGAAATGGGATATCAAGTAGCTTCAACCGATGAGGTTAAATTTGATGGTGCTCGAATTCAAAAAATAGCTCCGGTTTACATCTTATTGAACAAACCAAAAGGATTTTTTGCTACAGCACAAGGAGGGATCATTAAAAAGTCTGTACAGGAGCTGATACGTTCTGCTGCCAAGACTAAAATTCCGCCGATAGGAGATATGGGAAGACCCATGACAGGTCTTTTGTTTTTAACCAATGACGAGCCCTTGAGAAAAAAAATGGGTCAATCCTCATCTATTCCCATGGTTTATCAAGTAGTACTAGATAAAAACGTCACAGCCGAGATAATGAAGCAGTTAAAAAAAGGACAGCTTATTTTTGATAAGGAATCCAAGATCAATATCATCAGTCATCTGGACGGGAAATCTAAAAACGAAGTAGGTATAGAAGTACATTCCTTAAGCCCTGCAGCTTTAGTTAAGCTTTTTGAAGCGGTTGGCTTAAAGGTGATTCATATGGATCGAGTTACTTTTGGAGGGATGACCAAAAAAGACCTACCGAGAGGAAATTGGAGAAAACTCAGTGCTAAAGAAGTTGGGTTTTTGAAAATGCTCCCATAAAGGTTCTTTGACCAACTCCCAAATAAAAGTTACATATACAACGAGATAAGCTAAAAACTGTAGGTATGTATTCTCTACGAAGCCATCAGCTCCATAGGCATTATAACTCCAAAACACAGTTAAACTCCAGGCAAGAGGGTAAGCATAGCCGGTTAAAATCCCTAAAAAGATCAGGTTGATGATATACCATGGATGGACTGTGGTAGCCATAAAGAAATAGCAACTCAATAAAAACAGCATACTTTTAAGTAGTGATGCGTGTGTTCTGTTTGACCTTAAAAAGCTAAAAACTAAAACAAAACCAGCAACGATAAAGGGGGTAATTTCACCCAATTGACGAATGATATTATACCCTTTCAGTTGATATCCTATGGCACGAACAATATTATATAAACTACCATTAAATTCAAAAGTGGTAAACCACAAATCAACAGTTTCCGCATATCGACTCGGCATACTTCCTTCCCAATAAGGCAGCCAAAAAAAGGCAGAACACAGCACTGTTGAAAGGGAAAAAAGAATGAATTTTTTCCAGCCTAAGTATTTGTAAAAAAGAGGAATAAAAAGCAATGGCAGTAATTTGATTGCTATGGCAATGCCCATAAAAAGACCTCCAAACAGACTTCTTCTTTGAACTAAGTACAAGATACTTAACAATGTAAAGCAGACCATCAAACCTTCACCATGAAGGTTGCCAATACCTTCTATAATAAGCAATGGATTTAAAAAATACCAAGCAATATTGGCAGGGTCAAGTTTGAGTTGTTTTAGCAGAGAGATGCCTACAAATACTATAAGTAGATCTGCAATCAAGTAAATAAACCGAATTAAGATTATTGGATCCATCAGTTGATCTTGATGGAAAAGTGCGGCAAGTTTAAACAACTGTTGACTGGCAGGAGGGTAGTTGGAAAAGTTTCCTGCGCTTAACGCCCCCATTTTTTCAACAAGCAAACGCGCATCTGGAAAGCCAACGAGGTTAATTAATTTATTGGGGGTGTATAAATAGGGATTGATACCGAGTTGTTGAACATGGCCATCCCAAAGAAAACGATAAAAATCTTGTGACAATTCGGGTAAGTGGAAGCTAAAACACAGACGGGCTAAAATCCCAATAAGCAGTATAGTAGCTAGACTGCTAAAATTTCTAATCCAAAACCAGAGCAGCACAAAAATACCCGTATACAGACTCAGCAATTCGACAGTATCGCTTCGTTTTACTCCATCAGACAGCATAAAAAATCCTGTTAGGATGAGAAAAGGGAGTAGTAGTCGGAGAGAAGCTGCTAGCATTTATCGGCTTTGTCTTAGCCCAAATATAGAAATACTGCTGAATCCAATAAAAAGTATAAGATGAAAAGGGAATAACCAAAATTCGCCAGCAGCTCTTAATTCAAAGGCACTGTAAAGTCCAAATAAAAAGTAAAACGCAAAAATGACCTCAATAATGGTATAGATAGAAGTTTTTTGAACTCGGTATTTGTTTTGTCTTAAAGTTTTATCAGTAGTATTTAGATTGAACTTTGGAGTTCGTATAAAAGGACTTTTTATGCCCAAATGCCCTTCTAAAACTGCTACTGAATTGTGAATTGAAAACCCAATAATAAGACAATAAAACAGAAGAAATCGTCCCGTATATTTAAAAAAGGAACGAATACCAGAACCGAAAACCCTTTGATGCACGTACCAATAGCAGGTGTAAAAGATGAGGGTACTTAAAATAAATAAACCACTCAAATCGAAGAGTAGGCTTAGAGAGTCAAACTTTGCTTTGATAAATAAAACGGGAACGCTTAAAAGGGAAACAATCAGTACATTAAAAAACATTGAACTATTGAGTAAATGAACTGCTGCGTTGAATTTAACCTTCCATGAGAGGTTTTTTGCCTTCATCACCCGACCGATCATTTTTTGAAAATTTTCAGCCCCTCCTTTGTTCCAACGGAATTGCTGAGACCTTATGGCGTCAAGTGTAATAGGCAGTTCTGCAGGGGTTACAACTTCATCTAAATACACAAATTTCCAATTTTTTAACTGGGCTCTATAGCTCAAGTCCAAGTCCTCTGTCAGTGTATCACCTTCCCAATTCCCTGCATCGAGTATGCAGGATTTACGCCATAAACCAGCCGTACCGTTAAAGTTGATAAAATGCTGCTGCTGGTTGCGACCAATTTGTTCCAATAAAAAATGGGCGTCAAGGCCAAAGGCTTGAACGGAAGTCCAAGGGGAATAGGTTCTGTTGAGATGCCCCCACCGGGTTTGAACAACGCCAACTTTTGCGTTTTCAAACTGTGGAACGGTCTTGTAAAGCCAATCGCTATCAGGTAAAAAGTCTGAGTCAAAAATGGCGATCAATTCACCACTGGCAGTTTCTAGACCTTCTTTAAGCGCCCCTGCTTTAAACCCTTTGCGTTCTTTGCGATGAATATGAATGATGGGAATTCCCTTTACTTGATATTCCCTAACTAGTTTTTGGGTCAGTTCCAATGACTCGTCAGTGGAATCATCTAAGACCTGAATTTGAAGTTTGTCTTTAGGATAGCCTAATGCGGTAATGCATTCTAACAAGCGTTCAATGACGTACAATTCATTGTAGATTGGTAATTGAACGGTCACTTTTGGCCAGCCAGCTTTGGGTTCTGTTGTATTTAGGGCTTGTTTATTTTTTTGATATTTTAAAAAATAACGCAGCATATTCAGCTGTGTTAAACTGTAAATTAAAATAAGTATAAGACTTAAGCTGTAAACAGCGAAAGTAGAGTAGGTCAAAAAATACAATAAGCTATTTGATGTTATTTCCATCCTGAAAAATAAAAACTTCCAATCCAACCTAAAATTTTATAGCCTGCCATAAAAGTTCCCTTGACCGTACCAGAGACTTTTGAGATTCCGATACGCTTACGGTAACCAACTGGAAGTTCAATGTATGGAATCTTTCTTCTTAAAATCTTGAGTTGCATTTCTACTGTCCAACCATAAGTTTTGTCTTGCATTTCAAGACTTTGAAGTGTTTCCCAACGAATGGCTCTAAAGGGACCCAAGTCGGTAAATCGACTCTTGTAAAGCCAGCGCATTAAAAGGCAGGCGAGCCAATTGCCAAAATGTTGTTGTGGGGTTAGAGACCCCTTTTCTCGAAGTGATTTCACTCGTGCACCCAGCACAAAGTCAATACCAGCCTTTTGTAAGGGAGCTACTAGTTGATCCAATTCTTCCGGATAGTCGGAATAATCACCGTCCAAAAAAACGACCAGCTCAGGAGGGTTGTTTTCTAAATATTCCATTCCTTTTAGGCAGGCATAACCGTAACCTTTTTGCGTCTCGTATAGCACTGTAGCTCCACTTTTTTTTGCTATTTCAGAAGTTTGATCGCTTGAGCCGTTGTCAATAACTACAACCTCTGTGACACTGCTCGGGAGCGCTTTTAATACCTTAGCAATAGAGGGTGCTTCATTGAAAGCAGGAATAAGAACTGCGATGTTATCCATTGTGGTAAAGATACTCAAACCTAAACGAGTAGTAGGGGTTTAAGCATCAACTTCCATCGCATTTCCCAAGGGATAGGGAGTGCTGTTGATTCGGTTTTCCAAACTGTCGTTTTCTAATTTAAGAACACCTCTAGGACATACAGCTGAACATATCCCACAGCCTACACAGGAGAAACGCACTATATTTTCTCCTCGTTGTGCATAAGCTCTTACATCAATTCCCATTTCGCAATAGGCGGAACAATTTCCACAAGAGATGCATTGCCCTCCGTTGGTAGTGATACGGAAGCGTGAAAACAAACGTTGTTGCAAACCTAAAATAGCTGCCATCGGGCAGCCAAAACGACACCAAACCCGACTTCCTAAAAAGGGATAAAAGCCTACTCCTAAAACTCCAGAAAAAGCAGCACCTACTCCAAAACCATACCATTTTTGGAAACTGTAACTATTGATAAATAGTATGTTGTTTTGACCAGAAAACCCTTGAATACAAAAACTAAGGACTAAAATACTCCACAAGCTGATCAGGGTATATTTAGCATCCTTTTCCAAACCATTTTTATTCCAAAAAAACAAAATAAGCATCAGTGCTGTAATAAATACGATCACTCCACTGATAAACTGTGTTCTACTGATCAGACTCAGTTCTGGATTTAGAGTGATAAAAGACCAGATAGCTGCTATGGTGGTTACTGTGACAAAAACCAGTACGGCGTGAATCATCCAACGCTCCAGTTTCCAAACACTTAATTTTTTACTGGATAATTGTCTGAAGGGATCTCCTGCTGTTTCTGCCAAACCACCACATCCGCAAACCCAAGAACAGTACCAACGTTTGCCGTAAAAATAAGTCAGTATGGGAGAACCGATAAAGATCATCGCCAAGCCAAAAACTAAGAAAAAAAAGCCCAAATTTCCCCCTGTTAGCATATTGGTCAAATGCCATTCGTCTAGGAAATAATAGTTTAATGGCCACATGTTTTTTAGGTCCTTTGCAAAATAGGGCGTTTCAGGATTGAGCTTGGCTAAAATTTCAGGGATTAAAAAGGCGAAGCACAACTGAAAAAATACTACAGACAAGGTTCGGAAGAGCTGGTAGCGATTGCCCCAATACTTCCAAATGAATTTAACTCCAAACAGGATTATGGCAAAAGTATAAAGGGTGCCGTACATAAACCACTGGGTGGCTGGACTTCCGTTTAAACTGAAACTCAAAGGGTCAAAAAAGGCAACTAATCCCGTGCTTTCGCCTTGAGTATTAAAGCCCAATACTTCTGGAAACCAGTAAATAGCAATATAAAAAGCCGTAAGTCCAATGCCCAAAAGCCAACCTGTGATTCCTCTAGTGGTCAAGGCGTTAAACCAAACTCCATTGTTTTTAATGCCGGAGATTTGATGTCCGTAGATGGTCTGAAAATAAATTAAACCTCCCAGGGTCATGAGTATAAAACTGATACTCAGCCAGAGGACTTTATTATCGTATGCGATAAAAAGTGCAGATAATAATAGAGTTAGACCTAAAAGTCCGACACCGATACTGCTTTGTTTTTTCAGGAGATTCATCATTAGTTTTTTATTGGTTTAAGGCAAAGTTTGATTTTTTTAATTCCCATTTACTTTGAATTTCAGCCTGATAAGTTGGACTGAATTCTGGATCGAAAAAGGATTGCCCCAATGTTTTGACCACTTCATTCATCAGTGTGGGTTTGCAAAGCCAACGGTCAAAATATTCGTGTCTGAGTCGGATTCCGAGACTTACAATCCCCTTAAAATAAAGATTTTGGGGATCAAAACTCAAACGTAAGCTGCAGTTTTTATGGGGGTGTTGCCAGAAGACTTGTGCTTCCTTTTTGGAATCGGGTGAGGGACTTACCTGACCATAGGTCTGGTACTCTATATCAAAAAACTTGGCTGAATTAAACCAAGGTCCGGGTTGGTATGCAGTCTTAGCTGAGGTCAGCGTTTGAGCAAGAGTCTCCCCCATGATTCGTCCAGTATACCAAACAGCCTCAACAGCCTGACGTCCGGGTAATGGTTCCAATTGTTCGGCACAATCACCTACTGCATAGACATTGGGAAGATTGGTTTCTAAAAAGCGGTTTACTCGTATTCCTTTACCCAGAGCTAAACCGCTTCCTTTTAAAAAGTCAATATTAGGGGAGACCCCAACGGCTAGACCGACCCATTCGCAGGGGAGTGTTGCTTCTTTTGAAGTTTGTACTTGTGCTACTCTGCCGTTTGCATCTCCTTGAATGGATTCCAATTCAGTGGATAGGTGTAATTCAATACCATGTGATCGAATATGACTGTTAATGAGTTCTGATTCTTCAGCTGGCAGTACGGTATTCCAAAAGCTGGATTCACGAACTAAAAAGTGGACTTTTTTCCCTCTACTGTTGAGCATTTCGGCAAGTTCAATACCGATCAATCCACCACCAACTACAGTTGCGCTTTGGGTGCTGTCTGTCCAAGCTTCGAGGTTGTCCAAGTCTTTTTTGTGATAAAGTCCTTGTACGGCTTTGAGATCTTCACCGGGCCAACCCAGTTTATTGGGTTTGGAACCGCATGCTATAATCAGGCGGTCATAGGAGAGGCTGCTCCCGTCCTCAAAGTGCAATAATTGTTTTTCAGCATCGAGTTGGTTGACACTTTTTTGAACCAATTCAATATTATTTTGCTCCCAAAAAGTGTTTTCGTAGGGTTGGGTATGTTCAAATTTTAGATGTCCCATATAGACATACATCAGTGCTGTACGTGAAAAAAAGTAAGGACTTTCTTCGGAGATGACTGTAATGGGTAGGGCACTATTTTTTCTCAGATGACGAGCTGCAGTGATTCCAGAAACTCCGTTGCCTAAAATGACGATAGCTTTATTACTGGACTCTTTTCCCATTTCACTAAGGTACTGTTTTTGACTTAAAAACTTAAATTTTAGCCCAAATCCAAACCCTATGATTTACCTACTCTATGTTATTTTTTTTATCTGCTGTTTTATCATTTTCAATTGAATTCTGAAAGAGTTTTACGATAGTTTTGATTGGTTTTCTTCAGCACTTTATGGATTGATTTTCTTATTTCCTTTGGCTTACTTTGGATCTTTATTTTTGGAATTTATTATTGGATTATCAGTGAGGTAACTTAGCTAATAAATTTGAGGTAGTAGCGGTGTAAAAATTGAGGTCCAGCACCCAACCAGTGGCTGAGATGCATGATGCCAAAGTGAAACAGCAAACGAATTATGCCGTTTTGGTAAAAGCGCCGAGAAGAGGTGATGATGTATTCTGGCAGTACCTTAAAACCACCAAGTGCATAGAGTTTTTTGATCAGGTGTATGTCTTCACAAACTGTATATCGTGTATCGTACCCGCCTAGGTTATCAAAATCTTTTTTGGAAATAAAAAGCGACTGATCGCCACCTCTACAAAGGGAGTGGTTCCACCTGCTGCCAGCTGCTGCTCGTCGTAGCAGCCAATTGGCTTGATTGAATTTGAGTTGAAAGCAGCCCCAACGTACACCTGAATGTATGGCTTTGCTGAGGACAAGATCAAAATCTTTGGGTAGGCGACTGTCAATATGAAGAAAGTAGAGCCATTTTTTGGAAGCCTTTTGAACACCAAAGTTCATTTGCCGCCCACGGCCAGAATTTGTTTGATAGCTGTCCTTTTTATAATGGGTCTGTAGCCATTCCCAACTTCCATCTGAACTGCCTCCGTCTATAATCAATAACTCCTGAGGTTTGCTCCACTGCTGCCTAATGTGACCCATAAAATCAGCCATTAAGCTGATCTCATTGAGTACAGGAACAATAATCGTTAACTCAATGGGCTTGGTTAAGGCTCCAGTCATAGGTGAGGTAGTCAATTTTTGGTTGGTTGAAATCCATCCCACTGTAGCGGGAAATAAACTCCAAACGTTCTGCCTTAGATCCAAAGTCATTGCCAAACCACAAAAAAATTCGGGAGAGTTGGACTTGATCTTTGCTGAGTTTGTTTTTAGTGCTATCCATTAAAAAATCTCGACTAGCTTCCGTCAATTGAGTTTCTAGTTTTTTTTCTTGATAGGCTTCATCACGGAGTTTTGGACAAGAAGCCGAAGCGCAGTTGATTGCAAAATGGATACGAGCTTCATCCATTTTACGTAAAATTTTATGTTCAATATCACCCAGGGTATAGCTTTGCCCTTTGCTCTTAAAACAATCAGTATCCCAAGGGGCGTCCAAATCTCTTATGCTTTTCAAAGGGTAATTTTCAAGTATCAATTGAATAGTCAAGGCGTTGTAGGCATTGATCCAGTAGGCAAGCTTGGCCTCTTTACTCGCCATTTCCAAAGGTGGTATTTTTTCTAGAGTTTGGATATAAGCATCCAACTGTTTTTTTTCCATCAGCCAACTTTTATAGTCAACTTGTCCTTGTTCATAGACAAATTGCTGTAGCATTTGATTCCAAAGGCTGTGCTTATTTTTTTGTGCGCTAAGGCTGAGCGAACAGCAAAGAATAAAGAGGAGGTAAAAAGATTTCATGGGGGTAAATTTAAATTAACAACAGCCACCACCGTCGTAATGAAAGGTTGATGATGAGATAAAAAGATCACTTCGATTAAGGCTTTGAAGCGCAGCAGCTGTTTTATCGCAAACCGACAAGGGTTGGTTTTGTAGGAGTATATGCCCATTATTGTCGTCGAAAAAGTCGTCATTCCCAAAATAAATGACTGCTTTACCGGTAAAAATACAGGCACCGTCTTCAGGCATGGGGTCTTTAATTGCACACACTTCGACACTTTCGATATAAAGATTTTCTTCAGTAGGGTAGTGGGCGGTATCTAAAATGCGATAAGGTCTTTTGGCGCGAACTTCAAGAGTTCCAAATCCAACTTCGACCAACATATTGAGGTAGTCGTTTAAAGGAATGGACCCTGACAAACACAAGGCGCGTAATTTTTCATTGTTGCGCAGGCTTTCGTTTATAGGCTGTTCGCAAATCGGATCACTCATTACAAGTCTGCCTTGGGGTTTTAATACTCTGAACATTTCTTTTAAAGCCTGCTTTAATTCATCTTGTTTAAAGATATTGAAGAGGCAATTTTGAGCAGCTACATCTACACTGCTATCTGCTAAGGGCAGGGCTAGAGCATCTCCTTTTTTGAGTTGGACAAAGTCCTTTTGAAACCAGTCGTTTTGCTGCTCGGCTTCCGTAAAATTGTCCTGACAAGCTTGAAGCATTTCGGTTACTACATCTACTCCGATGACTCCATTTTTTTGACGTGAAAAGTAACTGAATTGTAAGAGTTCCATCCCACCTCCTACACCCACATAGAGGATTTTCGGATTGTTGACTAGATCTCTTGGATGGACGGTATTTCCACAGCCGTAGTTCATTTCCTGCATCCGAGTGGGAATGGACAAACCTGGAAATTGCCAAATGGGCGTGGTAGTGCAGCAGAGGCCGATGTCAGGAGTTAGTGCTGCGTCTTTATATACAGACTTGGTCGTTTCAAGGTAACTCATATTACAATTTTAATTAAAATAAAGGAATTAGCTTTTGCTTAGCAAGCCTTTTACAATTTTTATCAAATCCTGTTCCCCTTTTTTTGCCATTGCCATAATATCGGGGATATTGATGGCTTGTAAATTCTCTGGATCACAGACATCTGTCAAGACGGAAAAAGCAATGACTTCTATGCCCAATTGTTTGGCGACGATTACTTCGGGTACGGTTGACATCCCTACGGCATCTGCTCCGATAATTTTCAGGTAGCGGTATTCCGCAGCTGTTTCCAATTGAGGTCCAACTACAGCGGCATAGACACCTTGGTGCAATTGTATCTTATTTTTACGGGCAATTTCCAAGGCTTTAGCGCGCAGTGTTTTGGAGTAGGGCTGACTGAGATCTACATAGCGTTCGCCTAGTGCTTCCATGCCTTTTAGGGCGAGGGGAGACCCTCCCTGTAAGTTGAGGTGGTCGGTGAGCAACATCAGTTCTCCTTTATTAAAATTCAGATTGACTGCACCGGCTGCATTGCTGATGATAAGTCGTTTTCCACCCAGTGCAGCAAAAACTCGTACCCAAAAAGTAATTTCAAAAAAGTCATAGCCTTCGTAAAGGTGAAAGCGTCCTTGAAAAGCTAAAAGGGTTATGCCGTTCAATGTTCCGTAGAGCAAGCGCCCTTTTTGATAGGTTTGGGTTGAGGTTGGAAAGTGGGGAATGTCGTGATAGGGAATTTTTTGAAGGAGTTCAATATCGCTTGCCAGTCCGTCTAAACCAGTCCCCAATACAACACCCAACTCGATCTGATCAATTCCTTTAGTTTTTAAAAAGGCTGCACTGCTCTCAATTTTTTCTTTCATCAAAAAACGCATTCATACTACCTAGTAAATCAGAATGAAGTACTAAATCTTTATAAAAGTCAATATCCGACTTTTCTTCTAAAAGCGCAATGCGTTTGGAGCCTAAATTTTGAAGAGTGTCGGTCAATACTTCAGGACCACTCCACTGTTTATTTAAAAAAAGTTCAGGGTAAAATTCTTTTAAACCCAGTAAGTAATAGCCTCCGTCTTTGGCAGGTCCAAGTGCTGCATCCGCTTCATCAAGTGCGTGGAGTGCTCCGTCTAGGGTCCCTTTGTTGAGCTCCCAAAGATCGGTTCCTAAGGCGATGACTTTTGAATATCCTTGGGCAAAGCCCCATTTAAAGGCGGCTGACATTCGTTCGCCAAGGTCTGATCCAATTTGGTTTTTCTTTGGGAAGTCTTGAAAGCAATTGCCAAAGTCTTCTGGACTTCCACCAGTATAAAAGACAACTACTTTGCATAAAGACTGTTTTAAAACAGCTTCTGTTTTAAGAAGCAATTGTTTGTAAACCCAAAGGGTTTTTTCTTGTCCAAGCTCGGCTGCCAAACGGCTTTTAACTTTTCCCAACAGGGGTGTTTTTGCAAATACAAGGACTAAAGATTCCAATTCAACGCGAGTTTTAAATTTGAAATTTACAGTTTAATTCAGAATTTAAAGTGTTATTTTAAAATCAAAAGTTTCTATTTTTTCCAACTGCATATGATAACAATGTTTTAATCGATATAACTTGTATTTAAATGGTAAATAGTAATTAATGAGTAAGAAAGTTTATATTCTTTTCGGGGATTCAAACATTTTTATAAACTTGAAAAAAAAAGATTTTATGAATACACCTTATTATCAAAGTCAGGATTTAAAAAAATTTAAAAACATCACCGATTGGTCACCCGAGCTCGGCAAAAAGTTTTTTGATTACTACAATAGTGTTTTTGAGGAAAGCGCCCTTTCCGCTCGAGAAAAATCGCTAATCGCCTTAGCTGTAGCCCATACTATTCAATGTCCCTACTGTATTGATGCCTATACCCAGGACGGTTTGGAGCGGGGGGTAGATAAGGAGGAGATGATGGAGGCCGTACATGTGGCTGCTGCCATACGGGGAGGAGCCTCATTGGTTCATGGTGTTCAGATGATGGAGGTGTACGAAAAGCGCAGTATGTAATGGCAATCAAATCCCTTAAAGGTCGTGTACACGGCCTGGCTGATAGTTCTAAACAATTGGAATTTTTAAGTAATGGAATTTTTGCTCCTGGAGGGCTGCCTAGTTTTAAAGAAAAATTGAATACGGTCCAAGCCAAGGCTTTAAAGCCTAAAAGTTTGGAAATCTTACAAATTAACTTGGGCTATATGTGCAATCAGGTCTGTGCCCACTGCCATGTAGATGCCGGACCAGACCGTAAAGAGATGATGAGTCGAGCAACCTTAGAACACTGTTTACATATTCTTAAAACAACTCCAGTCACTACTTTGGACCTTACAGGAGGAGCACCAGAAATGCACCCTGACTTTCGCTGGTTTGTCTCTGAAGCAGCTAAAATTGGAATGGAGGATTTTATTGTACGTTCCAATCTCACCATACTGAGAGCCAATAAAAAATATTATGACTTACCCTATTTTTTTAAAAACCACCACATTCACGTGGTTTCTTCCCTTCCTTTTTATAAAAAGGATAAAACCGACCGCCAACGGGGGGAGGGGGTTTTTTCTCAATCCATTCAAGCCTTAGTGGAACTGAACAAAGTGGGTTACGGTAAAGCAGATAGCAGTTTACAACTGGATTTGGTTTACAATCCTTCTGGAGCCTTTTTACCAACTGATCAACTCGCTTTGGAAAACGATTTTAAAAAGGCACTCAAAAAAGAGTACGATATTGACTTTAATCAGTTGTTTACAATTACAAATTTACCCATCAGTCGCTTTTTAGAATACCTAATTGCTTCTGAAAACTACGAAGACTATATGCACCGTCTCGTTGAAGCGTTTAACCCTGCAGCTGTGGCCAATGTAATGTGTACCAATACCCTTTCTGTTAGATGGGACGGCTACCTTTACGACTGTGATTTTAACCAGATGCTAGACCTAAAGGTCGCCAGTCCGGTTCAGCATATTAAAGATTTTGATCTGGACCAACTGAAAACGCGAGAGATTTGTGTTTCTCAGCATTGTTACGGCTGTACTGCTGGAGCAGGGAGTAGTTGCCAAGGCAGCGTGGCATAAGTGTTACACTCTAATGGATTTTATAAAGTCTGGAATACGCTCTACACCCTCCTGTTCTAAAAACTTGATAAAGGCAGATCCAATGATGGCACCTTGGGACTCTCGTGTGGCTGCGTTATAAGTGTCCGCATTGCTGATTCCAAAACCAACGACTGTGGGCGTTTGAAGGCCCATTTTTTGAATGCGTTGAAAGTAATCGGTTTGGGCACTTCCAAAGGTGTTTTTTGCACCGGTCACACTCGCACTACTCACCATATAGATGAATCCATTAGAAACCTTGTCGATGTAGCGAATGCGTTCCTCGGGAGTCTGAGGGGTAATCAAAAACATATTGTACAGACCGTGTTGATCAAAGAGTGCTTTGTACTCTTCGTGATACACATCAACGGGCAGGTCAGGAATGATCAAACCATCGATACCAACCGCTTCACAACGCTGGCAGAATTTTTCAATTCCAAACTGCATCATTGGATTGAAATAGCCCATTAAGATCAAAGGGATGTCGATCTGTTCTCTTATGTTTTTTAATTGTTCAAAGAGCTTTTCGGTATTCATACCGTTGCGCAAAGCTTGGGTTGAACTTTCTTGTATGGTGGGTCCGTCAGCTAAAGGGTCAGAAAAAGGCAAGCCAATTTCAACCATGTCAACGCCAGAGGCTTGCAGTTGTTTGAGTATAGGGACAGTATCCTCTAATTCAGGGTGTCCTGCAGAAAAATAGATGGACAATAGTTTTTTGTCCTCCTTAAATTTTTGATCAATGCGATTCATTACAGCTTAAAATAATCGATATAGGTATCCAAGTCTTTGTCTCCACGACCTGAACAGTTAAACACAATAATCTCCTCAGGGCCAAATTTGCGCACATCAAGTGCTGCAAAAGCATGAGCGGTTTCTATAGCGGGAATAATACCTTCCATCTGTGAGAGGGTTAAGCCCCAGTCCATGGCTTCCTGATCGGGTATGGAAATGAATTCGGCGCGTTGTGAACGGAATAAATGCGCATGCATGGGTCCTACCCCAGGATAGTCCAATCCCGCAGAGATGGAATAAGGTTCTGTAATTTGTCCGTCAGGAGTTTGCATCAAAAGGGTTTTGCTACCGTGAATGATGCCTTCCTTGCCCAAGGCAGAAGTGGCAGCACTCTCTCCAGAATCGATTCCTTTACCAGCAGCTTCTACGGCTATGATATTGACCCGTTCATCGTTGAGGTAGTGGTAATACAAACCCGCTGCATTGCTTCCGCCACCCACACAGGCGATGACGTGGTCTGGATAGTCGCGTCCCTCAGCTTCTTGCAATTGCCATTTGGTTTCTTCACTGATCACGGCTTGAAAGCGCGCAACCATATCGGGATAGGGATGTGGCCCAACTACCGAACCAATGATATAATGTGTATTCACAGGATTGTTGATCCAATCTCTTATGGCTTCATTGGTCGCATCTTTTAAGGTTTTACTTCCTGATTGGGCAGGCCGTACTTCAGCACCCAACATTTTCATACGGGCTACATTGGGGGCCTGACGCTTGATGTCTAATTCTCCCATATAAACAATACATTCTATACCCATCAAGGCACAAACAGTGGCAGTGGCTACCCCGTGTTGGCCAGCACCGGTTTCAGCGATGATGCGTTTTTTTCCCAAACGCTGAGCTAAGAGGATTTGACCAATAGTATTGTTGACCTTATGGGCTCCTGTATGGCAAAGATCCTCTCTTTTGAGGTAGATCTTGGTGCTGTATCTTTTAGATAATCGCTTGGCAAAGTATAGGGGAGTGGGTCGACCCACATAGACTTTGAGCAATTCGTCAAATTCTTTTTGAAAATCGGGATTAGCAGTGATGCTGAGGTAGTTTTGTCTTAATTCTTCTACATTGGGATAGAGCATTTCAGGGATAAAGGCTCCGCCAAAATCTCCGTAATATCCTTTTTCATCTACATTATAGTTCATCTAATTGTTGTTTAAATGGTGTTAACAGCTCAATATTTTTCAATCCTGGAGAACGCTCAAATTTACTATTTACATCAATAGCAAAAAGGGGTAATGATGTTTTTATTAACTCCTTGATTTTTTCGAGTTCATCAGGGCCGATTCCTCCGCTTAAAAAGAAGGGTTTTTTAGATGGATAGGCCTTCAGTAGGGTCCAATCAAAGCCATAGCCGTTTCCGCCGGGCAGTGTCCCTTTGGTGTCGAATAAAAAATAGTTACAACAAGCCTCATAGGGGGTGAGTAGGTCAAAATCAAATTGACCCTTTATCGAGAAAGCTTTGATGACTTCTACTCCAAACTCCTTGACGAGTTCGCAATAAGCAGGTGTTTCCGCTCCGTGAAGCTGAACGGCTTTCAATTGGTGCTCGGCTATAGTTGACTGTATATAATCAGCTGTGGCATCTACAAAGACCCCGGTTTTTTTAATCGATGCTGGAAGTTTGGGAGTGGGTTGATCGACATAGCGACTGGAAGGCGCCCAAAAGATAAAGCCCATATAGTCGGGTTGTAAAGCCGCTAAAGCCTCAATGTTTACTTTTTCTCGCATACCGCAAACTTTAAGTCTCATTTTTCCAATTGATTTATAAATTTACGAGCTGCTGCTCCAGGGTCTTCGGTCTTCATAAATTTTTCTCCAACTAAAAAGCCCTGATAACCGTAAGTTTTCAATTCTTGAATGGCAGCTACCTCAGAAATTCCGCTTTCGGAAACTTTGACAAATTCATCAGGGATTAAGGGTGCCAAAGATCGACTAATGTCTAATGAAACTTCAAAGGTTTTGAGATTGCGGTTGTTGACACCCAACAGATCCAAAGTAGGCATTAAAGATTTTTCCAATTCTTCTTGATTGTGGACTTCCAATAAAACTTCTAAGTCCAGTTGTTGGGCAGCAGTTGAAAGTTGTTGAATCTCTGCTTTACTCAGTACAGCAGCAATCAGTAAAATCAAGTCCGCACCATGGGCTTTTGCTTCGATGAGTTGGTATTCATCCACGATAAATTCTTTTCTCAAAAGCGGAAATTCAGTCACTGCTCTCGCCAGATTGAGATCGTCCAACGAGCCTCCAAAATACTTTCCGTCTGTAAGTACAGACATCCCACATACCCCAGCGGCTTCATAGCCTTGAGCTACTGTACTGACGGAAAGACTGCTGTTGATGTTTTGTTTTGAGGGTGAGCGTCTTTTGTGTTCAGCGATGATCCCAGAAGTGCTGTTTCGGAGTCGTTCACTCAGTGAGTTTGCCCTGCGGTCGAACAGGGGTGAGGCTTCCCAGTAGGAATTTGGGAACAGTGTTTTTCTTTGGGCTACTTCAATTTTTTTGTCTGCAAGGATGCGGTCTAAAATGCTCATGATTGGCTCAGTTTTTGAAGGGTTTTAAATGCTTTTAGGGCTTCTCCAGATTCCAACGAAGCTTTGGCCTGTTCAAAGCCCTCAATGGGAGAAAGGTCTTTTGCTGTTGCGATGGCCATACCCGCATTTGCACAAACCACATTGTGCTGCTCTTGGCTTCCTTTATTGTTTAAAATAGCTGTAAATATAGCAGCGGATGAATCGACAGTTTCTCCACCAGAAATGGTTGAAGCTTGATGCGCTAATACTCCAAAGTCTTGTGGGGTCAAGACGCGCTCTCCTTTATTACTAAACGCTTTTGTAGCACACGTAAGTGAGATTTCATCATAACCGTCTAAGGCGTAAAGTACCGTAAAACGACTGGCTGTTTTTTGAAATAGGTAGTAATAAAGTCGTGCTAATTCTAAATTGAATACTCCCGTTAATTGAAACTTGGGAAAAGCCGGATTGACCAAGGGTCCTAGCATATTAAAAAAGGTCTTTACTCCTAGTTCTCTGCGGACGGGAGCAACATTTTTCATGGCCGGGTGGAAGAGGGGAGCGTGTAAAATACAGATCCCAGCTTCATCCATACAGCGTTTTAAAAAGTCAGCCTTGTTTGAAAAGCGAATTTCTAAAGCTTCGAGTACATTACTTGAGCCACAGCCTGAAGAGACCCCATAGTTACCGTGCTTGGTTACTTTCACTCCTGCCCCTGCCGTGACAAAAGCTGAAAGGGTAGAAATGTTAAAAGTATTTTTTTCGTCTCCGCCAGTTCCGCATAAATCAATGGCTTCAAATTCGCTGAGGTCAACTGCTATACAGAGTTCCAATAAAGCAGAACGGAAGCCTTCCAGTTCTTCTAAACTAATACTGCGCATCATAAATACGGTTAAAAATGCTGCAATTTGTGAAGGGTTGTATTTCCCGTCTGCAATATTGATGATGACTTGACGAGCCTGTTCACTTGTCAATTGTTCATACTGAATAAGTTGATTGAGAATTGCTTTCATATACTGCTGTTGATCCAGTTGGCTAATATGGTTTTACCGTGGGGTGTCAGTACCGATTCGGGATGGTATTGTACCGCACGGACATCGTAAGTTTTATGTCTTAAGGACATCAACTGCCCTTGGTCGTCCACTGAGGTTGCTTCTAAACTTTCGGGCAAGGGGCTAGCAACCACCCAGGAATGGTAACGCCCTACTTCAAAACTTTGAGGGAGTCCTTTAAAAAGAAGGTCCTCTTCAGTAATCCGTACAGGGGTAGCAATACCGTGATAGACTTTATTAAGGTTGATCAGCGAGCCACCAAAAACCTCACCAATAGCTTGATGCCCAAGGCAGATTCCCAATATTTTTTTGGTGGGTGCATAGCGTTCTATGGCAGCCTTGAGTAAGCCCGACTCGTCTGGAATTCCAGGACCGGGAGAGAGTAGGATGAAAGGATAGGTTTCCAATTCATCTAATTCAAATTGGTCGTTGCGCTTTACCGTGACCTCACAATCCAGTTCTTCCAAATAATGAACAAGATTGTAGGTAAACGAATCGTAATTATCGATAACAAATACTTTTTTCATTTGTTTTATACTTTTTCTGCAAGGCTTAATGCCTTGTCTAAGGCACCTAATTTATTATACACTTCTTGAAGCTCATTTTCTGCAACGGAGTCTGCTACAATTCCAGCCCCAGCCTGATAGTGTAATTGGTTATGTTGGCTTAAAAAAGAACGAATGATGATGGCATGGTTAAAATTTCCGTCAAAATCGAGGTAACCAATGGCTCCCCCATAAAAGTTTCGCTTGGTTTTTTCATAGCGATCAATGAGTTGGAGTGCTTTGTGCTTGGGAGCACCACTCAGTGTACCAGCAGGGAAAGTATCAGCGACTACTCTAAAAGTCTTAGCTGCTGCTTTCATCTTACAACTCACCTTAGAAACAAGGTGAATCACATGAGAGTAAAATTGAATCTCCCTATTTTTTTCGACCACTACCTCTGAACCGTTTCGGCTTAAATCATTTCGAGCCAAATCAACCAGCATAACATGCTCGCTGTTTTCTTTTGGATCTTTGGAGAGTTCTAAAGCAGCAGCGGCATCTTCTTCGTCATTTCCCGTTCGTTTAAAAGTCCCTGCTATCGGGTGAATTTCCGCTTTTCCATCTTGAACGACGAGTTGCGCCTCGGGTGAACTGCCAAATATTTTAAAATCTCCATAATCAAAATAGAAGAGGTAGGGCGATGGGTTGATGGAGCGAAGGGTGCGATAAACATTAAAATCGTCTCCTTGAAAACTTTGGCTGAACCTACGCGACAAAACCAATTGAAAGACATCACCTCGAAAACAGTGTTGCTTGCCTTGCTCTACAAATTCTAAAAATTCAGCATCCGTTAGGTTCGAACTCTTATCCCCCTTTTTTTCAAAGCTAAATTTACTTTGCTGTTTGCCGTTGATCAGTTTTTCCAGTTGCTCTAAATTATGTTGACCGTCGCTACTGTGAGAAAATAAATGCGCCTCGTGATTGAACAAGCTAATAGCAATGATGTTCTGATACACTGCATAGTAGATGTCTGGAATGTCTTGCCCTTGCTTTTTCTTATTCAACTCAATTTGCTCAAAATACGCTACCGCATCGTGGGCGATATACCCAAAAATACCGTTGCTAATGAACTTAAACGGATAGTTTTTAGTTTTGAATTGTCGTGAAAAGCTGTGAATCTTTTCTGGGATATCTGTGTCTGGATTTACTTCTAGTTCTTCTGAACTACCGTCTGGATAATGTGTAGTCAGCTTGCCGTTTTGGAGTGTAATGCTCGCAATTGGATTGCAGCAGATGTAGGAAAAGTCGTTGTTGTTGGCATGGTAATCACTACTTTCCAATAAAAGGCTGTGTGGAAATACATCTCTTATTTTTAAATATACGCTTACAGGAGTAAGGGTGTCTGCCAGTATTTTTTTATGTTCTGATTGAAGAGTATAAGACTTCATTTTAGGTCAATTAAAAAAGGCCTGTCGTGATGACAAGCCTTGAATTTATATACGGTTTGGTTTCACTATTTCACTGCTGAAATGTGTACCACCATTCGTTTGAAAAAATTATTATTCGATTCATTAAATCAAATATAGTACAAATAGTTTATTAACCCCAAATCCCCTAACAATAATTATTAATTTTTAGCGTGTGAACCGTCGCAGTAACCGTTTGGATTTTGAGTGTTACCACATCCACATTTTGGTCTATTAATCTTCATCTTATTAAAATTTTAAGTTTACAGCCAATTCGAAATCATCATAAATCATTTTATCTCCTAGGTTTTCGAAAAAACTTGCAGAGCGAAAACGCACATCGTATTTTGAACGGTCAACAACCAATTTTGTCATGGCCGTATTTCCTTCAGCATGCATCTCAAAATCAATTGGATGTGTAATCCCCTTAATCGTTAAGGCACCACTCATCAGGTAGTGATTTTTCATTTTCATCTCACTTTTTGTAATGATTAAAGATGCTTTTGGGAATTTATCGACACTAAAGAATTCATCAGACTTTAGATGTCCTTCAAGTTTTCCTTTGTACTCACCGGAAAGATCTGTACAACTTATACTGGTCATATCAACAGTAAAGCTTCCTCCTGAAATTATCTCTCCGTCCATCTCCAGACTTCCTTCGATTAAATTGATGTTTCCTTCGTGCTCACCAGTTACTTTTTTAGCCATCCAATGGATATTACTATTATTGGCATCAATCTTGATTACGGCAGACTGACTCCAAGCAGTAGCAAAACTTGCAAATATTAAACTTAGGGTAATCATTTTCTTTTTCATGGCAATTTTTAATTTTGATTAAATTTTAATTGTTTCAATAGTGAGACAATCTTTTCTTTTTCATCTTCTTTTAAATGACCCACCATTTCCTCTTCAGCACTATCAATTACTGGATCGATTTGTTTTAAAAAGGTCAGTCCTTCAGTTGTGATGAACAACTCAATTTTTCTTCTATTTTCATTGCAAATAGTGCGTTTAACATATGATTTCTCGATTAATTTATCAACCAGTCGGGTGGTATTACTCATTTTATTTGTCATGTGTTCTTGGACCGTTGACAAATTTGCCGCAACTCCCTTTCGACCTCGTAAAATTCGAAGTACATTGAACTGCTGAATCGAAACTCCAAAAGGTTTTAAAGCGAGCATTAATTTGTCATTTATCTCACAATTTGATTTGATCAGCGAAATTATTACTTCTTTTGAACTCATTGATGTAACTACAACATTTGTACGTACAAATATAAATAAAATTTTTACGATTCAAACTTTTTTTTATTTGTTTGAAAAGTCTAGCTATTGTACATTAGCTAAAAATAAGAATGGATTTATCACAAGAAGCTTGGACTTCCAAACAAGCATCATCATCAGACATTATCATTATTGATGTTAGGACCTCCGAGGAATATGAGGCTGGGCATTTGGTCAATGCACACTTATTAGACATTCGCGATCCCCAAGGATTTATGGATGGAATCGAAGCTTTGGACAAGTCCCAGACCTATTTTGTGTATTGCCGTTCTGGAGCGCGTAGTGCTCAGGCCTGTCAAATTTTTAAGCAGAATGGAATAGTAGATTGCTACAATCTTTTAGGTGGAATATTAGAGTGGGAGGGTGAAATAGTAAATTGATAACTTAAAACCTGGCTTCCCTAAAGCTTACTTTCTATTAATGAATCCTTACTCCTTATTTGTGGAGACTTCAAAAATTCTCCAAATCTGATTTACAAACACTAGATTGGCAATCTTTGGAAGTTTTATTTCCAGGGCACTTAAATTAACCTGCAGGTACAGATTTTTCAGAGGCTAAAATATATTTATACCAATTGTGTTGGAATGTAGCCTTGCAGATTCACATGAATGCCTCAGACTGGTTTAAGCATGGACATCAAAACGACAGTGATTATGACATTTTGATTCCGATGTATTTTATCCAAAAGGTAAATCCATTCCTGACTAGAGATGAGCAGCTACATAGCTGCAGAAGCATTGAGAAGTTACAAGAGCCCTTTTTTAAAAAAGCCCCAGTTTATAGCTTGTGAAAAGGAGTTGGATTCATTTTCCAATGCACAATGGTTGTCCTGTCAAGTCGTCAACAAATTGATGAAAACAGTTTAAGCATATTATAGCTTATGAAGAAAAAAAAGTAACTTTGTGATATGGAATCACCCCAAAAAATTCGATTATTTTTTGAACGCAATGGTTTTGCTGTTTCTACCAGACTTGCTGAAGTTCTTGGGATGAAGGTAAAAAGCGTGCGTTTGTTTTTTATATATGCTTCTTTTGCAACCTTAGTCGGTGGATTTGTACTTTACCTTATCCTTGCCTTTTGGATAAAGCTTAAAGATATGGTCTATACCAAGAGAAGCTCAGTTTTTGATTTATAAAACCTCATGGTTTTTTTTAAGTCTACACTCAATCGCGCACTTTCACTGCTGCTTTTTGGTGTCTTTGGCTTTTATTGGATACAGTAAATTTATTTCCTTTTTGAAGATTTATATTTGACGGTAATCACACTTAATAAAGTGGGTTACGGTGAAGTTGGAAATTTAATCGATCAATGAAGAACTTGTAAGATATTTTTTATCCTTATTGGGTTTTAAATTGTCGCTATTACCACTCGTTTTATAGTTGAATACATTATAATCAGTTGGAGTATAAATGCATTTAAAAAAACAGAGAAATGATTAACGCTGTAGAAGGGCACACCATGGTGTACATTTTATGTACGCATTGGTAGTCAATCGGTTATTCGATTAAAAAGGCATCAACAAGCCTATGTATTGATCGAACAAAATGAAAAGTTGATCGCCGACAATGAACATGAAATATCATTTCTTAAGGGAAGTGTTTTTAAAGACAATAATTTGTTGGCAGCAGGGATCCAGCGTGGCAAAAATTTAATCAGTGCCCTACCCGATGATGCGGATAATTTATTTGTGGTTTTATCAGCAAGGCAACTAAAGCCCGAAATGGATATCATGAATCGGTTTTCCAAGGATAAGAATCAATTCAGACGCAAGCCTCTCATTATCAACTCTAGGCAAGCTAATTGTGCTTGGAAGTTGCGAGTCACTAAAAAACTAAACCAAATGTTTCAGTTGGATTAATTTGTTTTTGTATTCCTTTTTAGGATATTGGTCACTTAATCGCGATCTAAGCAACAATGAAATTATTCAGCATTCAAAAATTTCTATTTACCCTATTGTTTTTTTGTTTTTCACTCTCCTCACTTTTTTCACAAGAAAACGGATTGGACGAGCGAATCAATGAAGCCTTTACGCCGGTTGCCAACTGGTGGGAGGGACTCATCTTGCACAACTTTTTTGGAACGGGTATACCGACCATCATTATTTTATTAGTTGGAGGGGCCTTGTTTTTTACCTTCTACTTTGGTTTTGTAAACATCCGACATTTCAGAACATCCATTAACACAGTGAGAGGAAAATACGATAGTATTGATCATCACGAAGCTGCTAATCCTGGTCTGGCAATTGCCGGAGATGTCAAAGGGACCATAGCCGACGAAAGCAAAGAAGGTGAGGTAAGTCATTTTCAGGCTCTTGCCACGGCTGTTTCTGGAACAGTGGGAAATGGAAATATCGCTGGAGTGGCATTGGCCATAGCTGTAGGTGGACCTGGAGCAACTTTTTGGATGATTTTGTGTGGTTTACTGGGAATGTCTACGAAATTTGTTGAGTGTACCCTTGGTGTCAAATACCGAGACATTGGAGAAGATGGAACGGTTTATGGCGGTCCGATGTACTATTTGACAAAAGGATTGAAGGATAAGGGTTTTGCAATCCTGGGAAAGGTGCTTGCTGGAATCTTTGCATTTTTATGTGTAGGAGCTTCTTTTGGAGGTGGAAACGCTGCGCAATCCAATCAAGCAGCCATGCAACTAGTAGATTCTTTTGGAATGACGGGCGGGAATGCACGAACCATCATTGGAGTGGTTATGATGATACTCGTCGGGATCATTATAATTGGAGGTATTAAACGGATTGCTTCGGTTACTGAAAAAGTAGTTCCCCTAATGGCTTTGATGTATATCTTAGCGTGTTTGTATATCATTGGCATCAACTTCAGTTTTGTGGATGATGCTTTTGAGATGATTTTTAATCAAGCTTTTAATCCACAAGCTGGATTGGGAGGTTTGTTAGGAGTTTTGATCACCGGATTTCGTCGGGCAGCTTTTTCAAATGAGGCTGGAGCTGGATCTGCATCCATTGCCCACTCTGCAGTCAAAACAAATTATGCTGCTTCCGAAGGATTAGTAGCCTTGTTGGAGCCGTTTATCGACACGGTTGTGATTTGTACGATGACCGCCTTAGTAATCATTATTTTTAACGGAGACAATACTGTCTTTGACTACGGTGGAGTCGGAGGTGTAGTTATGATTGAGGGCATGCCTGCCGAAGGAGCTGGAATTACCGCAGCTGCTTTTTCGAAGTACATTACATTTTCAGGACCTTTTTTAACTATAGCGGTGGTCTTATTCGCTATTTCAACGATGATATCATGGTCCTACTATGGCTTGCAGTCGTGGATGTATATTTTTGGAAAAAGTAAAGTTTCTGAACTTTCATACAAATCTTTGTTTTTGATCTTTATCGTCATCGGTGCAGCAGCAGATATGTCTTCCGTCTGGGCTTTCTCTGACGCGATGATCTTAGCATTAGTATTTCCGAATATGGTTGGATTACTCCTCTTATTCCCAAGAGTGCGAGAAGAACTCAATTCCTATCTCACTGCGATTAGTGAAATGAAAAAAGAGTAAAATGTGTTCTAAGTTTCCTTTTGAGCTTTCAGAGTCAAAAGGAGGAGAACTATTGACCCTCTTGACGGGATTGTTTTTTTGTTCTCTATTCCATATGGTTTTAGGCTTCAATAAGATTCAGATCTTGACTTTACTAAAACACATCTGTACCAACGAAAGCTGGATTCAGTTTATTCAAATCAGGTCATTTCAGTTCAGTTCAGCCAAAGCCTACTTACAATCCAAATTTTCTTTTAGATTACGATGCATATCGGTTGGGAATTTCTGCTGAGATTTTTGATTGTTTACAGTGTTATAGAGCTGCTGGAAATTATGTAAACTCACTCAGAGAGTTTCAACTTCGAGAGGTATTTCAGACAGCTTGCTAGAACGGACAGCTCCAGCGCTCCGTTTTCGTAATTTTCTTTCTCAGACCAAAAAGAAAACAGCAATTGTTAAACAGGATTAAATACTGTTGATGTCGATGCTTTGGAGGTTTTTTTGGAATTGATTGGACCATTTTCAAGCGAATCATCAACCACAGCAACTATCTTCTGTTTTTTCAATTCCTCAGCGTAATGTTATGAGGTTTATAGATTAGACAGTCCAGTAGTCGCTCGTTTATTTGAGCGTTTTGAAATTCAATCTCTCCCAAAAATTAAGCTTTTAAATATTGAAACGGCATTTCAAATCAATTGTCTAAATTACCATATTTGAGTAGGCAAGATGCCCGTAGAATAACAGCTTGCAGAACAAAGAGTAAGGGAATTTCACTTTTGTCTTTGTCTGAAGTTTTTGTAGATTCCCAAAACAAAGTAGAGAGAATAAAGCTATATTTGTATTAAAATTGCACTATGATAGACTTTGAATTACACCCAGAAATCAAAACTTCAGAGACAGAGAGAATGGTCCATGAGGCTGCCCGTGATTTTGCTGCTCAATACGTCAAGCCCCATTTTATGGATTGGGATGAAGCACAGTTTTTTCCAAAAGAGATTTTTGAAAAAGCTGGCAATTTAGGGTTTATGGGAATGTTGATTCCTGAAGCATATGGAGGTTCAGGTATGGGTTATCACGAGTATGTGACCCTTATTGAAACACTTTCTGTGATCGATCCTTCAATTGGTCTTTCTGTAGCAGCTCACAATTCACTTTGTGTCAACCATATTTTTGCTTTTGGAAATGAAGAACAACGCCTGAAGTGGCTACCTGATCTATGCTCTGGTAAGCATATTGGAGCATGGGGACTAACAGAACACAATACGGGCTCTGATGCCAAAAATATGTCTACCACCGCCCGAAGAGAAGGAGATCATTGGGTTTTGAATGGTACAAAAAACTTTATCACTCACGGTATCTCTGGTGATATTGCGGTGGTCATTGCAAGAAATGGTGAAAAACAAGACAATCGTGGAATGACTGCTTTTGTCGTTGAAAGAGGGACACCTGGTTTCAGCGCTGGGAAAAAAGAAAATAAATTGGGAATGCGCGCCTCTGAAACAGCCGAAATGGTTTTTGATCAGTGCATTATTTCGGATGAAAACCGATTGGGGCCAGTAGGGGACGGTTTTATTCAATCCATGAAGATTTTAGATGGTGGTCGAATTTCGATAGCAGCGCTATCTTTAGGAACTGCAAAAGGTGCTTATCGCGCAGCGGTTAATTATTCACAAGAGCGCAAACAATTTGGGAAACCCATCAGTAGCTTTCAAGGGATTTCATTTAAGTTGGCTGAAATGGCCACTGAAATAGAAGCAGCCACCCTTTTAACCCAAAAGGCAGCTGAGATGAAGAGCCAAAGTCTCAATGTGACACAGCAGGGTGCAATGGCAAAGCTGTTTGCTTCTGAGGTCTGTGTTAAGGTTTCGAGTGAGGCAGTTCAAATTCACGGGGGTTATGGATTTACGAAAGATTTTCCCGTAGAGAAGTTTTACAGAGATTCAAAATTATGCACTATAGGCGAGGGAACCAGTGAAATCCAAAAACTGGTTATTGCTCGTAAAATTTTAGAATAATTTTCAATTAAAACAACATTTATCTCCTTAGAGTGAATTTGTTTTACTTATATTTGCACTCATTATGAAAGGAGGTGCTAAATTATGTTAATCATACCCATCAAAGACGGAGAAAATATCGACCGTGCGCTAAAGCGTTTTAAAAGAAAATTCGATAAAACTGGCGGCATGCGTCAATTGCGCGCTCGAAAACAGTTTATTAAGCCTTCTGTCAAAAACAGACAAAAAATTCAAAAAGCCCAGTATATCCAAAAGCTCCGAGATAACGAGTCGATTTAAGCTTTTTTTACCACATTTTTAACAACATTATTCTCTGAATTTATTAAATTTATTGAATAATGTTTTTTTATGGCTATAAAACCGTTTTTAGACTATTTATTGCTAGAGAAAAACTACTCCCTACACACACTTAAAGCCTATCAGGCAAATTTAGAGTCGTTTCAAAATTTTATTCAAGAGTCTGAACCAGAGACAAAAGGAATTGAAAGCGTAAGTTACAGTGAAATCCGTTCTTGGATTGTTGATCTCATCCAGCAGGGAAACAGTACACGAACAGTCAATCGAAAATTGTCTGTACTGCGATCTTTCTTTAAGTTTTTGGTCCGTAACGGTATTATAGAAGTATCTCCTTTAAAAAAGCATAAAGCCTTAAAAATGGCTGCTAAAGTACCCCTTCCTTTTTCTGAAGAGGAAGTGAAAGCAGTTTTAGAAGGTGATTATTACCCTAACAATTATTTAGGAGTATTACAAAAAACTGTTTTAAACCTATTTTATTACACCGGTATCCGCAGAAGCGAACTCATCGATTTAAAACGAACCCATGTCGATTTAGACAACCGAAGGATTAAAGTACTCGGAAAGCAAAATAAAGAGCGTTTGGTTCCTCTTCTACCTGCAATGAGTGAACAACTTGCAGAACTGCTGAAAAGTCAAGAGGAAGCTCAAATCACTGTTGAGGGTGGGCGATTTTTTAGTTCGCCTAAGGGTAAAAAATTGACCGAAGCATTTGTATATCAGACTGTAAAAAAGTACTTTAGTGTAGTAACAACTAAAACTAAAAAAAGCCCTCACGTCTTACGTCACAGTTTTGCGAGTCACCTACTTGATCAGGGGGCAGGGATTAATGCGATTAAGGAATTATTGGGACATAGTAGTGTAGCAGCTACACAGCACTACACGCACAGCAGTATGTCTACAATTAAATCGGTATACGAAAAGGCTCACCCCAGAGAACGAAAATGATTAGTAGCTTTTAAAAATTGAAATTATGATAACCACTCATTTTAGAGCTGTAAATTATACAGCTGACGCCAAACTGAAAGAATTTACTAAGCAGCGTATTGAAAAGCTATCTTTATTTTATAATTCAATTATAGAGGTTTTTGTTTTTACCAAAGTAGAAAACAATTCAGACGGAATCAACAAATGGGCAGAATTGAAAATCGCTATCCCTGGAGACGACATTATAGTGAAGAAACAATGCCGTAGCTTTGAAGAGGCAATTCATATAGCTGCGCAAAGTGCGGAACGAATTCTCAAGCGTAGAAAAGAAAAAATCAGAGCCTAGCTACAATTTTTAATTTTTTCTTTTGAAACCATAAAAAATAGCATTTAATTTGCAGCTGATTTTGGGCAACTGAAATCTAAAAGCCGATGTAGCTCAGCTGGCTAGAGCAGCTGATTTGTAATCAGCAGGTCGTGGGTTCGAGTCCCTCCATCGGCTCTTTGTAAATGAACATCCGCTTGTTCTGTTTGCAAAAAAATCTCAATGTACATTGGGAAACGATCATTGAAAATCGGGGAGATACTCAAGCGGCCAACGAGGACAGACTGTAAATCTGTTGTTTTTTAACTTCGCAGGTTCGAATCCTGCTCTCCCCACACTTTATAAAGTATAAAACTAAAAGTTTTTTATATTTGTGATTTAATTACCATCACCGATTATATCCTTTTTCGGTACAATGCGAGAGTAGCTCAGTTGGTAGAGCGTCAGCCTTCCAAGCTGAATGTCGCCGGTTCGAACCCGGTCTCTCGCTCTTTTTTTTCGCCGATGTAGCTCAGGGGTAGAGCGTTTCCTTGGTAAGGAAGAGGTCACGAGTTCAAATCTCGTCATTGGCTCTTCAAAAACTTCCTGAATCTCAAGAAATGCAATAACTAAATCTTGTAGGGGATTTTTACAAACATTCCCCCTATAAATCTACACACTTAAATACAACTATATTTAGTCACTTATCGTTTTAAACATTAGTGGAGTTAAGACATATATTCATGATGGGGAAAGCTATTACAAACAAGAATAGTGTAACAGCATATTAAAAAAATATTTAATACGGTTGTAAATGGAACGCAATCTTTGTAAAGAGTCCACATTTTACAAATAAACCTAATGAAACATTTATAACAGCACAAATTTACGTTGCCATCACGAAAAATGATACACAAAAATTATATACAGGTTACGATAAAATTTTTGAAAAAAAGTGGGAATTCAGATATGAAGTTTCAATTCTCTCAACATCTTCAACTGCAATTCTTCATTCCCACCTGCTGATTAAACGTACTACAAAATTGTAAATTAAAATTATAGAATTGAATAATATTCAAAACTTAATTCCAATACACATATAATGAAAAACTATTGTTTCAAAAAAGTTGTTTGAACCAAAGAAGCCTTTGAGATTTATTTCCAGAGGCCATAACCATAAACCAATTCAATATTGAGAATTAGTACTGTAAAAATAAAAAAAATCGCCATTTGATCGGCGTTTTTAATTTTAAATTGATAATAAAAAATTGGTTTGTGGTTGCATATACTTGCTAAATGCAAAGACAATATGTAAATTATAATGTTAATTGAGAATTAATTTTTTTAAAAAGGAATAGGTTTTCAGTTGAAGAATAAAAAAAATAAATCTCTATAAATCAATGTAGTAAACTGAAATAAGAATTGATCAGCCGCAAGTTTATTTTTTGATATTTCACTTACGCCTCTAAATAAAAAAGAAGGAATTGATTTCATATTACCTTATTGCTGAAGAAAAAATATCACAATCAAAACTATTATTAAATAAATCAAGTTTTTTTGTTTTATTAGAAGCGATTTCAAGCTCATTACTGTTAGTATTTTGTTATTCTTAATTGTTGAGGGTTGTTCAGCAGAATTTCAGGTGGAATAAATCCAAGCTCTCTCCCAATATAAATTAACTGCAAAAGCTTCAGAAGGTGGAAATATATACCTTGATGAAGGTTTTTATAACAAGGGAGCTACAATAACAATGGTTTCTAATCGGGAAATATTAGCCCTCTTTCAACCTAAATCAGATTGAGAAATACTCCAGTGGCGATCCACCACAAAAACAACTCGTATAAGTCTTGAGTTTTTGTTAATTTTTATTTTTTCCTTTGCTTGGAATACAAACCAAATACTTCCAGAGCTACCAAGCATCGTCAATATGGCAAAATTCAAGTAACAACTTTTATTACGTTATTTGAGTGCTAATTTCTTTCAATGGTTTTTGCTAGATAGCGAAATCCAAAAAATACCACAAGGATTAATAGTATTAGAATCCATATGCTAGACCCCTCAGATAAAGGGAAAACACTCCAATCAGTACTATTAAATTCATCACTTAATTCTTTCAAATCGTTTTGAGTCATTAAAAGGGAATTTTTCATTGGCTTGTAGTAAATGTTAAAAATAAAAAATTAATGGTAAAGTCTTGGTGAGCCCATAAGATAAAATGCCTTGCATATCATCTTTTTTGTGTTTTAAGCAGTTAATACCCTGCTCAAATCAATTTTACTTGCGAATCGATACCTGCTGTAAGTTTTATATGTTGAGTTCATGGCTGAAGTTTGGTTGCAAATGCATCGCTAACCGCTCATGAAAAGTGAGGTTTTCATTTAAAAACCATTCAAATCTGATATTACCAGATTCTTCAAGATAAAAAAGTGGAGTTAGCCTATCTATGACAAACTTTTTAATTTCATAAATACTATGATGGTTATTGAACTAAAGGTTGATCCGGGGTGAAAAACTTTATAGATCACTTTCGAGGTTTCTTTATTTCTATGATTGATTATGGTTATGAGCTCAGCATACAAAGAAGTTACTGAATCGAACAGCGACTTTAATTCCCAACAAGAACCTCTTTTAATATTTAAGGATATCTTTAAATTGGTATAGCCCTTTTTTGCTATTGCAATCAATCAAATCAAGTTGATTTTTATAGGGAGTTTTCAATTCTCTCCACTGCTTGTTGAGCAATATTAAATAAAAGTCTTTTTCGATTTTCAGAAGTTGCCCTAGGTAAGCCGTATCGATTTGCTTGATGTTACCATTAGTGTAAAATTGACTGGAATATGATTTTTGATCCAAGGAAAAAATATCCAGAGCTGGGTTTGCTTGTTCAATCAAATACTTGTCTGTTGTAGAGGCATATAAAGGTTTGATTTTTCCGCTGAGGTGAACAGCAAAGAGTAAAAAAGGTAATCCAAGAGCAAATCCAAGATAGATTCTCTTGTTTTTTAATGTACACCAATAATGACTGATAATAAGTGCAACGGGGATAGAAGATGGTAAAATATAGGGATGGATCAAACTTTTGGAAGAGGTAAAGAAAAGCGGAGTCCACAATGCCCAAAAAAGTAAAAATAAAACCCATGGATTTTGAATGCCATCTTTTCCTTTTTTAATTAGCAGACGGACAAATGCGATAGACCAAGGAAGCAGGAACAGTATTAGAAAAGCCCAGACTATACCTATAGGCTGCTGTTTAGGGAAGCCATATTTGTCTCCTTTCCAACCCGAATTAAAATAACGTTCAAAATGTTCACCAACGATAAAATAATCTATAAATCCTGGGCTGTTTATTTCAGCCATGACATACCAAGGAAGAATTAGTGCGAGCATGAGTAAAACACCACCAATCCAAGGAAGTTTATTAAAGGCTTTTTGGATATTTTTGGTGACCAGGGCCCAAAGAAAAATAGGAGGAAGGGTTAATATACCAACTATGGGACCTTTGGAGAGTAGTCCAATTCCCATACCTGCAAAAAAGAGATACCCCCAATAGGGTTTTGCCTCATCGCGAAGGGCTTCCCAGAATCCAAGCATGCTCAGAGAGACACCGCAGGTCAAAAAGGTATCCGTAGATATAACCCCAGCATGAAGATAAAATTCGGGTATACTGAGGGTTATTATACCAAGTAAATAATAAGACTGAACATGGCCTTTGGTATATTTTCCAATAAAAAGCGCCAACCCAACCAAGACGATGAGATAGGGAAGTCGAACAAAAAATTCAGCGCTGCCAAAAATCGAAACGGAGAGTGCTGAGGTCCACGTTGACAAGGGTGGCTTTGCCCAAAACGGAAGACCGTAATCTATTTGGGGTGTAATCCAGTTTCCCGTTTCGCTCATCAGTCTCGCAATTTCACCATAACGCGCTTCAGTTTTATCCATCAAAGGGAGTACAGCATTAAAATAACTTCGTATCAAAACCAATATCCAAAAGCTTAAGGCGTAGCGGTGATTAAAAAGTTGCTGTTTGAATATGTTCATTAGTTATAGGCACGCTTAATTTTTAATAAATCGAACCACATTTTAAATCCATAGGTCCATTGAATTTTCGATCTGCCTTGATCCCTCCAATTTTTCAGTGGTATTTCAGCACTTTTTGTTTTAAATACCCTAATTCCAAAATAGTTTTTGAGACGAAAAAAAATTTCAACATCAAATAGCCAAGGTGAAATAAAAGAAGTTTTAAAGGCAATTTGGGCCGTATTTCGAGTAAAAAGTTTACAGCCACATTGGGTGTCGTAAACCGCCAAGCTGAGTGCTTTTGAAATAGCTGTCGCAATAATTCTTCCAACGATAAATCGAAACCACTTGCGTTTTATTGTATTGTCAATTTTTTTGATACGTGAACCAAAAACAAATTCAGTATTTTTATCAATTAGTTCTGCCAAATGAACGCATTCGTAAAGTGAAGTAGATAAGTCTGCGTCTAGGTAAGCAAATGTATTGCAGTCACTATTTTCGATAGCATTTTGGATTCCTTCACGAACCGCATTGCCTTTACCAAAGTTTTTTTCTAAATCTATAAGTTCCACTTGTCTAGGATGTTGAAGGCGAAACTTATTCAACGCTTCAGATGTAGTATCTGTAGATCCGTCATTGACAAAATAAATTTCAGTTTTGGTTGAATGAGAAAGAAAAGTTTCAAAAACAGTTAAAGGGATTCGTTCAGCTTCATTATAACAGGGGACAATGATACATAGACTCATATAGAATGATCAATACTGATTGAATGTTTTTAGCTATTAATATTGAATTACAAAGTAACAAAAATCAACTGATTGAACTTGCAGTTGTCTCTTCTTATTGATGATTCTTTCGATGGAAAGGAATGCTTACAGGTAAACCCCCGTAATTTATAAATCAATCCCCTCAGAGAGAAGATTTTAGAAATAGTCTGTTTTTTATTTAATTTAATTCAAAAAAAATATGTAAAAGGATTAATGGAATAAAAAAAAACAATAAATTTGCACTCCTAAAAATAACAATGAAACATCAATAATTATGGCTAAAGAAACATTTGACCGGTCGAAACCCCACTTAAATATTGGAACAATTGGTCACGTAGATCACGGTAAAACGACTCTTACTGCTGCAATTACAAAAGTATTAGCAGACGCAGGATTCTCTGAAGCTAGAAGCTTCGACCAAATCGATAACGCACCTGAAGAGAAAGAAAGAGGTATTACCATTAACACTTCTCACGTAGAATATCAAACATCAAATCGTCATTACGCTCACGTTGACTGTCCAGGTCACGCCGATTATGTAAAGAACATGGTAACTGGAGCTGCTCAAATGGATGGCGCTATACTTGTTGTTGCTGCAACTGATGGTCCTATGCCACAAACCAGAGAACACATCTTATTGGGGCGCCAGGTTGGTGTACCACGTATTGTTGTTTTCTTGAACAAAGCGGATATGGTAGACGATGAAGAATTACTCGAATTAGTTGAAATGGAAGTAAGAGAATTACTTTCTTTTTACGACTATGACGGAGACAATACTCCTGTAATTTTGGGTTCAGCTCTTGGCGCACTCAATGGCGAGCAAAAATGGGTTGACACAGTATTAAAACTTATGGAAGAAGTTGACACGTGGATTGAATTACCAAAACGTGACGTTGACAAAGATTTCTTAATGCCTGTAGAGGATGTATTTTCAATTACAGGGCGTGGTACTGTTGCGACCGGTCGAATTGAAACGGGTGTTGCAAATACTGGAGATGAAATTGACATCATCGGTATGGGTGCTGAAAAGATGAAATCTACCATTACTGGAGTTGAGATGTTCCGTAAAATATTAGATAGAGGTGAAGCTGGAGATAATGTAGGAATTCTTTTAAGAGGTATCGAAAAAACAGATATCAAAAGAGGAATGGTACTTTGTAAGACAGGATCGGTAACTCCTCACGCTAAATTCAAGGCGGAAGTTTATATCTTGAAAAAAGAAGAAGGGGGACGCCACACTCCATTCCACAACAATTACAGACCACAGTTTTATGTTAGAACTACGGATGTAACAGGAAATATTTCACTTCCTGATGGAGTAGAGATGGTTATGCCAGGAGATAACTTGACAATCAATGTTGACTTGATTTCACCAGTTGCTTTAAGCACAGGGCTTCGTTTCGCGATTCGTGAGGGAGGTAGAACTGTAGGTGCAGGTCAGGTAACAGAGATACTAGACTAGTTAAGATGTTTTTAAAATTACCTGAAGGTGTTCGTCATAAGGCGGATACCTTTTGTGTCAATAAAAACGGGTTTAGCTCAGTTGGTAGAGCACTGGTCTCCAAAACCAGGTGTCGGGAGTTCGAGCCTCTCAACCCGTGCAAAAAAGAAAAATAAAACATGATTTCATACATTAAAGATTCCTTCGAAGAACTCAAGAACAATGTTTCTTGGACAGAGCGCTCAGAACTCCAGCGATTGGTTGTAATTGTATTGGTGTTTTCTGTTTTGTTTTCTTTAGCCATTTGGGGTGCCGATACTGTTTTGTCAAGGGTGATACAGTTTTACTTTAATTTGATCGGATAATAATGGCGACTAAAGTAAACGATAAGAAATGGTATGTTGTTCGTGCAGTTAGTGGACAAGAAGCAAAAATTAAAGACTACATCATGTCTGAGATTAACCGTTTTGGTTATGACCACCTCGTAGAAGACATTCTTGTTCCTACTGAAAAAGTCATCCAAATCCGAAACGGAAAAAAAATCAATAAAGAACGCGTTTATTTTCCAGGTTATATTATGGTCAAAGCCAATTTATCTGGAGAGCTTCCTCACATCATAAAATCGGTAACTAATGTCATCGGTTTTTTAGGAGAAACTAAAGGGGGTGCCCCCGTGCCTTTAAGAGAGTCTGAAGTTAACCGTATGCTCGGCAAAGTCGATGAGTTGGCATTGACCGCTGAACACGTTGCCATTCCATTTAATGTTGGAGAGAGTGTTAAGGTAATCGACGGTCCATTTAACGGATTTACTGGAGCGATTGAAAAAGTAAATGAAGAAAAGCGTAAACTCGAAGTAATGGTAAAGATTTTTGGCAGAAAAACACCCTTGGAGTTGAGTTATATGCAAGTCGAAAAGTTATAAATGTTACACTAACAAATAAGGAAACTGTGTCGTGCTTCCACTAACACATTCCTAAATTAAATGAAATAATGGCAAAAGAAGTAAGTAAAGTTTTAAAACTACAAGTTCGGGGAGGTGCAGCGAATCCATCGCCACCGGTTGGACCCGCGCTCGGTGCCGCAGGAGTCAATATCATGGAATTTTGCAAGCAGTTTAATGCAAGAACTCAAGATAAACCTGGTAAGGTTTTACCAGTAGCGATTACTGTATACGTTGACAAATCATTTGAATTTGTTATCAAAACACCGCCAGCGGCCGTCCAACTAATGGAAGCAGCCAAAGTTAAAAAAGGTTCTGGAGAACCCAACCGAACAAAAGTGGCAACAGTCACTTGGGATCAGGTAAAGCTTATCGCTGAGGATAAAATGCCTGACCTGAATGCATTTACTGTAGAGTCTGCTATGAAAATGGTAGCCGGTACTGCGCGTTCAATGGGATTCAAAATTTCTGGACAAGCACCTTTTTAATTTATTAAAACTAAGTAATGGCGAGATTAACAAAAAAACAAAAAGAAGCTAGGGAAAAAGTAGATTCTAACACTATCTACACCCTTAAAGAAGCTTCTGAATTGGTAAAAGAGATTACCAACACTAAATTTGATGCAAGTATTGATTTGGCAATACGATTGGGAGTAGATCCTAAAAAAGCCAATCAAATGGTTCGTGGAGTAGTAACCCTACCTCATGGAACAGGAAAAGAAGTTCGTGTTTTAGCTCTAGTAACACCTGACAAAGAAGCCGATGCCAAAGAAGCAGGAGCAGACTTTGTTGGTCTTGATGAATACCTTCAGAAAATCAAAGATGGTTGGACTGATGTTGACGTAATTGTTACCATGCCAAGTGTCATGGGAAAACTAGGCCCTTTAGGTCGTGTTTTAGGCCCTCGTGGCTTAATGCCTAATCCTAAAACAGGTACTGTAACTATGGATATCAAGAAGGCTGTATCCGATGTTAAGGGGGGTAAAATTGATTTTAAGGTTGACAAATCTGGAATCGTTCACGCCGCTATCGGTAAAGCTTCTTTTACTCCAGAAAAAATTTACGAAAACGCAGATGAGTTATTAAAGACCATCATGAAGCTAAAGCCCACAACTACTAAGGGGGTTTATGTAAAAAGCGTTTTTATGTCAAGTACCATGAGTCCAAGTATCTCGATCGATACCAAACTGGCTTAATGCAAAAAATTTATTCAAATGACTAGACAGGAAAAATACGACGCAATAGAAAACCTTAAAGAGGCTTTAGCAGGGGTTAAGAACCTTTATTTAGCTGATATTGCAGGGTTAGATGCTACTCAAACCAGTGCGTTACGCCGCGCTTGTTTTAAAGAGAACATTCAACTGCAAGTGGTAAAGAATACCTTACTCGCCAAAGCTATGGAAGCTTCCGACCAGGACTTTGGAGAGTTGACGGAGATCCTGAAAGGGAATACTTCGTTGATGTTTTCTGAATCAGGAAACGCACCTGCAAAGGTGATTAAGAACTTTAGGAAAAAATCTGATAAGCCAATTCTAAAAGGAGCCTTCATTGAAGAAGCCGTTTATATAGGCGATAGTCAGATCGAAGCTCTTGTAGCTATCAAGTCTAAAGAAGAATTGGTTGGAGAGATCATTACATTGTTACAATCACCAGCTAAAAACGTTGTTTCAGCGCTTCAGTCAGGAGGTGGGAAACTTTCTGGAATCATAAAAACGCTTTCAGAACGCGAATCCTGACCCAAAAATAAGTACACACTCGAATACACATATTAATAAACAAACAGAAAAATTAATAACATGGCAGATTTAAAAGATTTCGCAGAACAATTAGTCAACTTGACAGTAAAAGAAGTTAGTGAGTTGGCTGATATTTTAAAAGATGAGTACGGCATAGAGCCTGCAGCTGCAGCTGCAGTTGCTGTTGCTGGACCTGCAGGTGGTGGAGCTGATGCAGCTGAGGAAAAGTCAGAGTTTGATGTAATCCTTAAAGCAGCAGGAGGTTCTAAACTTGCCGTTGTAAAATTAGTAAAAGAGTTAACCGGTCTTGGGCTTAAAGAAGCTAAAGAACTCGTTGACAATGCACCTAGTCCTTTGAAGGAAGGAATCGCTAAAGATGAAGCAGAAGCGCTTCAAAAATCTCTAGAAGAAGCTGGTGCCGAGGTTGAGCTCAAGTAGTCCCAATCCATATCATTAAAAGGCATAGGCTTTTGGATTTTTCCAAAGGCCTTTACCCTTTTATAGCCTTTACTGCCCCCTATTAGTAGTTATGACCATTAAAAAATAGTTAGATGCCAAGTTCAAAGAGTCAAAGAGTCAATTTCGCTGGAGCTAAAACCTCTCCCAATTATCCTGATTTTCTCGATATTCAGATCAAATCTTTTCAGGATTTTTTCCAACTCGAAACAAAATCTGACGAACGTAACGAAGAGGGTCTCTTCAATACGTTTAAAGAAAACTTTCCAATTTCTGATACTCGAAACCAATTCGTTCTCGAATTTTTAGATTATTTCGTGGATCCACCACGTTACTCTATTCAAGAATGTATCGAAAGAGGATTGACCTATTCGGTGCCTTTAAAGGCTCGTCTCAAATTATACTGTACAGATCCAGAGCACGAAGATTTTGAAACTATTGTACAGGATGTATTCTTAGGGACCATCCCTTACATGACTCCCAGTGGTACATTTGTGATCAATGGAGCTGAGCGTATAGTTGTTTCTCAGCTACACCGTTCCCCAGGGGTCTTTTTTGGACAATCTTTCCACGCCAACGGAACCAAATTGTATTCTGCACGTGTTATTCCATTCAAAGGTTCCTGGATCGAATTTGCAACGGACATCAACAGTGTAATGTATGCTTATATTGACCGTAAGAAAAAATTACCTGTCACCACGTTGTTCAGAGCCATTGGTTTTGAACACGACCGCGATATACTTGAGATTTTTGATTTAGCTGAAGAGGTCAAAGTATCTAAAACCGCACTAAAAAACACATTAGGAAGAAAACTCGCTGCACGTGTTTTAAAAACTTGGCACGAGGATTTCGTTGATGAGGATACTGGTGAAGTGATCTCTATTGAGCGAAATGAAATTATCATTGATCGTGATACTGTAATTGAGAAAGAACATATCGAGGAAATTCTTGATGCTGGAGTTAAAGCCGTCTTACTCCACAAAGTAGATGCTCATATGTCAGATTACGCCATCATTTACAACACGCTTCAAAAGGACCCTACAAACTCTGAAAAAGAAGCCGTAGAACATATCTACCGTCAATTGCGTAATGCAGAACCACCAGATGAGGATACTGCTAGAGGAATTATTGACAAATTATTTTTCTCTGACCAGCGCTATAATCTCGGCGAGGTTGGACGTTATAGAATGAATAAGAAATTAGGTTTAGATGTTGAGATGGACAAACAAGTTTTGACCAAACTCGATATAATAACCATTATCAAGTATTTGATTGAATTAATCAATTCAAAAGCAGAGATTGATGATATTGACCACCTTTCAAACAGACGTGTACGCACTGTAGGTGAGCAACTTTCTTCTCAGTTTGGTGTTGGTCTAGCGCGTATGGCTAGAACAATCCGTGAACGAATGAATGTTAGAGATAACGAAGTCTTTACTCCTATTGATTTGATTAATGCAAAGACTTTATCATCAGTAATTAATAGTTTCTTTGGCACCAACCAACTTTCTCAGTTTATGGACCAAACGAATCCACTTGCTGAAATCACTCACAAAAGAAGATTATCTGCTTTAGGTCCAGGGGGGCTTTCCAGAGAGCGAGCGGGATTTGAAGTACGTGACGTTCACTATACTCACTACGGAAGATTGTGTCCAATTGAAACACCTGAAGGACCAAATATTGGATTGATTTCATCTCTTGGAGTCTATGCAAAAGTAAATAATCTTGGATTTATCGAAACACCTTATCGAAAAGTAGAGAACGGTGTAGTAAACTTAAAAGAAACTGTATACTTAAGTGCCGAGGAAGAAGAAAACCAACTCATTGCACAAGCAAATATCGACTTTGATAAGTCAGGTAAAATTCAAGCAGAAAAAGTTATTGCTCGAGATCAAGCAGACTTCCCATTAGTGACTCCAGATCAAGTAAATTATACTGATGTTGCACCTAATCAGATCGCTTCGATTTCAGCCTCATTAATCCCTTTCTTGGAGCATGATGATGCCAACCGGGCGTTAATGGGATCAAACATGATGCGTCAGGCAGTACCACTATTGAGGCCAGAATCTCCAATTGTTGGAACCGGTTTAGAAAAACAAGTCGCTTCAGACTCCCGTGTACTCATAAATGCCGAAAATGACGGTGTCGTTGAGTATGTTGATGCAAACCAAATTGAAATTCGCTATGATTTTTCTGAGACGGATGAACTCGTCAGTTTTGATGGAAACCTAAAGTCTTACAATCTTATAAAATTCAGAAAGACCAATCAAGGAACTTGTATCAACTTAAAGCCTATAGTCAAAAAAGGGGATCGTGTAACCAAAGGGCAGGTTCTTTGTCAAGGATACGCTACTGAGGCAGGAGAGCTTGCTTTAGGGCGAAATATGAAAGTTGCTTTTATGCCTTGGAAAGGATATAACTTTGAAGACGCAATTGTAATTTCCGAAAAGGTGGTTCGCGAAGATATCTTTACTTCCATTCATATAGACGAGTATTCCCTCGATGTAAGAGATACTAAACTAGGTACAGAAGAATTGACTAATGACATTCCAAACGTCAGCGAAGAAGCTACAAAAGATTTGGACGAAAATGGTATGATTCGAATCGGTGCTGAAGTAAATTCAGGAGATATTTTGATAGGGAAAATAACTCCTAAAGGAGAGTCTGATCCAACACCAGAAGAAAAATTATTACGTGCCATTTTTGGTGACAAAGCAGGTGATGTAAAAGATGCTTCACTTAAAGCACCACCATCACTGCAAGGAGTTGTCATCGACAAAAAGCTTTTTACACGTTCTTTAAAAGACAAACGCAAAAGAAACGAGGATAAACAAGAACTCGAAGCACTTGGAACGGTGTATGATGAAAAGTTTGATGAGCTAAAAACAGTATTGGTTGAAAAACTCTTTACCATAATAAATGGTAAAACCTGTCAAGGTGTACAAAATGATTTAGGAGAGGATATCCTTCCGAAAGGGAAGAAGTACACTCTTAAAATGTTAGCTGCAGTTGAAGACTACACTCACTTAACAAAAGGTTCTTGGACGACTACAAAAGAAACCAATGAGTTGATCGCCGACTTGATCCACAATTACAAAATTAAGGAAAACGATCTTCAAGGTGCTTTGCGTAGAGAAAAATTCACCATTAGTGTTGGAGATGAACTTCCAGCAGGAATCAAAAAACTTGCAAAAGTTTATATCGCCAAAAAGCGAAAACTCAAAGTAGGTGACAAGATGGCAGGACGTCACGGAAATAAAGGTATTGTTGCCCGTATAGTCCGTGAGGAAGAAATGCCTTTCTTAGAGGACGGAACTCCAGTAGATATTGTACTGAATCCGCTGGGGGTACCTTCCCGAATGAATATTGGTCAGATTTATGAGACCGTATTGGGTTGGGCAGGACAAAACCTTGGAGAGAAATATGCTACACCAATTTTTGACGGAGCAACTATTGAAGAAATCAATGCTTTGACAGAAAAGGCAAATGTTCCACTTTACGGTCATTCTTATTTGTATGACGGAGGAACTGGAGAGCGTTTTGATCAGCCCGCAACGGTTGGTGTGATTTATATGTTGAAGCTTGGACATATGGTTGACGATAAAATGCACTCGCGATCTATTGGACCTTACTCACTGATTACGCAGCAGCCTCTCGGAGGAAAAGCTCAATTTGGAGGTCAGAGATTTGGAGAAATGGAAGTATGGGCATTAGAGGCTTACGGAGCTTCTAGTACGCTGCAAGAGATTCTTACCGTCAAATCTGATGACGTGATTGGTAGAGCAAAGACCTATGAAGCAATAGTAAAAGGAGATACCTTGCCTGAACCTGGTTTACCAGAATCCTTTAATGTATTAATGCATGAGTTAAAAGGATTAGGATTGGACATTAGATTGGAAGAATAATATAACATTAGAAGATAAGTTAGACATGGCTAGAAATAACGAAATCATAACACAAAAAAAATTCAATAAAATTGCTATTGGATTGGCCTCTCCAGAAGTCATTCTCGGGAATTCAAGAGGTGAGGTACTCAAACCTGAAACGATCAATTACCGAACACATAAGCCTGAACGAGACGGACTCTTTTGTGAGCGTATTTTCGGTCCTGTTAAGGATTACGAATGTGCTTGTGGGAAATACAAGAGAATTCGCTACAAAGGAATAGTTTGTGATCGCTGTGGGGTTGAAGTTACTGAAAAGAAAGTACGTCGCGATAGAGTAGGACACATCAATTTGGTGGTACCGGTTGCACATATTTGGTATTTCCGATCGCTGCCTAATAAAATTGGTTACTTGCTTGGATTACCTTCCAAGAAATTGGACATGATTATATACTACGAGCGCTATGTAGTCATCCAGCCAGGTATTGCTAAAAATGAAGAAGGTGAAGTTTTACAGCCTATGGACTTCTTGACTGAGGAAGAATACCTAAATGTTATGGAGCAAATCCCACCTGAAAATCAGTACAAAGAAGACAATGATCCGGAGAAGTTTATCGCTAAAATGGGTGCGGAATGCTTGATTGAGTTGCTTTCTCGTATCGATTTGGAAGCTTTGTCCTATGAATTGCGTCATAAAGCAAATAACGAAACGTCTAAACAACGTAAAACAGAAGCCCTTAAAAGACTTCAAGTAGTAGAAGCGTTTAGAGATGCTAACGAGCGTGGTGAAAATTTACCAGAATGGATGATCATGAAGGTAATCCCTGTCATACCACCGGAGTTAAGACCTTTGGTTCCTCTTGATGGTGGTCGTTTTGCTACTTCTGACCTAAATGACTTATACAGAAGAGTTATTATTCGTAACAATCGTCTTAAGCGATTGGTTGAAATTAAGGCTCCTGAGGTAATCCTAAGGAACGAAAAGCGTATGTTGCAGGAATCTGTAGATTCATTGTTTGACAATACACGTAAATCTTCTGCCGTAAAAACAGATTCTAACCGACCTTTGAAATCACTTTCAGACTCTTTAAAAGGAAAGCAGGGTAGATTTCGTCAAAACTTACTCGGGAAACGAGTGGATTATTCCGCACGTTCTGTAATTGTAGTTGGACCAGAATTAAAACTTTTTGAATGTGGACTTCCCAAAGGAATGGCTGCTGAATTATACAAGCCTTTTATTATTCGTAAGATTATCGAAAGAGGTATTGTTAAAACTGTTAAATCTGCTAAAAAAATCATCGACAGAAAAGAGCCTGTCGTTTGGGATATTTTGGAGAATGTATTGAAAGGGCATCCAGTACTTTTAAATCGTGCCCCTACTTTGCACCGTTTAGGAATACAGGCCTTCCAGCCAAAATTAATTGAAGGAAAAGCTATTCAATTGCACCCTTTAGTTTGTACGGCATTTAATGCAGATTTTGATGGAGATCAAATGGCAGTTCACTTACCGTTAGGGCCAGAGGCGATTTTAGAAGCACAACTTTTGATGCTTGCTTCTCACTCAATTCTAAACCCTGCTAACGGTTCACCGATCACAGTACCTTCTCAGGACATGGTTTTAGGATTATACTATATGACCAAAGCCAAAAAGTCAACCCCACAGCAAAAAGTTAAAGGCGAAGGATTGATATTTTATTCTACCGAAGAAGTACATATCGCATTGAACGAAAAGCGCGTAGACTTAAATGCAATGATCAAAATCAGAGCTAAAGACTTTAATGAAAATGGTGAATTGGTTGATCAAATCATTGAAACTACAGTAGGACGTGTTCTATTTAACGAGGTAGTCCCAGAAGCTTCAGGATATTTCAACGTCGTATTGACCAAGAAAAACTTGCGCGAAATTATTGGGGATATCCTTAAAGTAACTAGTGTTCCTGAAACTGCTGAGTTTTTAGATAAGATTAAAGAAATGGGATATGGCTTTGCCTTTAAAGGTGGATTGTCATTCAGTTTAGGAGATATTATCATCCCACCAGAAAAAGTTGCTATGATAGAAGATGCCGATGCCCAAGTGGATAACGTAATCGGAAACTATAATATGGGACTAATTACCAATAATGAGCGTTACAATCAAGTCATTGACATTTGGACTTCAACCAATGCGAAGCTTACTGAACTGGCTATGAAGCGAATCAGCGAAGATCAGCAAGGATTTAACTCGGTCTTCATGATGTTAGATTCTGGAGCCCGTGGATCCAAGGAACAGATTCGACAGTTGACCGGTATGCGAGGTTTGATGGCAAAGCCAAAGAAATCAAATGTTGGTGGAGGTGAAATTATTGAAAACCCTATTCTTTCTAACTTTAAAGAAGGACTTTCAATTCTTGAGTACTTTATTTCTACTCACGGAGCTCGTAAAGGGCTTGCAGATACAGCCTTAAAAACGGCGGATGCTGGCTACCTAACACGACGATTACACGACGTTTCACAAGATGTAATTGTCAATATTGAAGATTGTGAGACCCTGCGTGGAGTAGAAGTAAAACCACTCAAGAAAAACGAGGAAATTGTTGAAACACTAGGGGAACGTATTCTTGGTCGTGTTGTGCTTCAAGATGTCATTGATCCTAGATCGAATGAGGTTATTGTTGAGGCTGGACAAGAGATTAAAGACGAACAGGTTGCCTTAATTGAAAATGCACCAATCGAATCTGTAGAAGTGCGTTCACCATTAACTTGTGCTGCCCAGTATGGGATCTGTGCAAAATGTTACGGAAGAAACCTGGCCACTGGTAAAATGGTTCAGCGAGGTGAAGCAGTTGGGGTAATCGCAGCACAGTCAATTGGAGAACCTGGAACTCAGTTGACCCTTAGAACATTCCACGTTGGTGGAGTAGCAGGAAATATTTCTGAAGAAAATAAATTGATTGCGAAGTTCGACGGGATAGCTGAAATTGAAGATTTAAAAACAGTACAAGGAAAAGACGCTGACGGTGAAGATGCTGTAATCGTAATTTCTCGAACTTCTGAAATCAAAGTTTTAGACCCTAAAACGAAAAGTGTTTTAAGTACAAATAACATTCCTTATGGTTCATCACTCCAAATCAAAAATGGAGCTAAAATAAAAAAGGATGCTGTAATTTGTAAATGGGATCCGTTTAATGGTGTTATTGTTTCAGAATTTACAGGAAAAATTATTTATGAAAACATAGAACAAGGATTGACCTATCAAGTAGAAATTGACGAGCAAACTGGATTCCAAGAAAAAGTTATTTCAGAATCTAGAAATAAAAAATTGATTCCAACCTTGTCTATTGCAGATAAGAAGGGTAATATATTACGTTCTTATAACCTTCCCGTAGGAGCTCACCTTATCGTAAATGAAGGAGATCAAATTGAAGAAGGAAAAGTCTTGGTTAAGATACCACGTAAATCTGCCAAGTCGGGTGATATTACAGGTGGTTTGCCTCGTGTAACTGAATTGTTTGAAGCTAGAAATCCTTCGAATCCAGCTGTAGTATCTGAAATTGATGGAGTTGTTTCCTTTGGAAAAATCAAAAGAGGAAACCGCGAGATTATTGTAGAGTCGAAGTTTGGTGACATAAAAAAGTATTTGGTAAAATTATCCAATCAGATTCTCGTTCAGGAAAACGATTTTGTCAAAGCAGGGATGCCACTTTCTGACGGATCAATCACTCCTGCAGATATTCTTAAAATTAAAGGGCCATCAGCTGTACAGCAGTATTTGGTTAATGAAATTCAAGAGGTTTATCGATTGCAAGGTGTGAAGATTAACGATAAGCACTTTGAGGTGGTCGTTCGCCAAATGATGCGTAAAGTCCGTATAATGGATCCGGGAGATTCTATTTTCTTAGAAAATCAATTGGTATTCCGTTACGACTTTATCAAAGAAAACGATGGCCTTTACGGGATGAAAATTATTGAAGAGGTAGGAGATTCAGAAAATGTCACACAAGGTCAGGTGATTTCTTCTCGTCAATTACGAGATGAAAACTCCTTGTTGACAAGAGAAGACAAACAATTGGTTGTAGCACGTGATGCATCACCAGCTACTGCAACACCTGAACTGCAAGGAATTACCCGTGCATCGCTTCAGACCAAATCCTTTATCTCGGCTGCTTCCTTCCAAGAAACAACCAAGGTATTGAACGAAGCTGCTGTAAACGGTAAAGTTGATTTTCTTGAAGGATTGAAAGAGAACGTTATTGTAGGACATAAAATTCCTGCAGGTACTGGTCTTAGAAATTATAATGATATCATTGTAGGTTCAAAAGAAGAGTATAAGAGCCTCTTGATTGATCAAGAAGAAGAAATAAGTTTCTAAAAAATGAGTGATAAAAAAGACCCCAAAGAAAAGCAATTGAATATTGCTATAGACGAACATGTTGCTGATGGTGTATATTCAAATTTAGCCATTATCAATCACTCCACATCGGAATTTGTCGTCGACTTTATCACTGTAATGCCCGGTGCTCCTAAAGCTCGTGTTAGGTCTCGAGTGATTTTGACACCGGAACACGCCAAACGTTTTCAAAAAGCCTTAGCTGAAAACATCCAGCGCTATGAGAATATCAATGGAACTATAGAAACTAATGAGCCACCACCGATTCCATTAAATTTTGGCCCCACTGGTCAAGCTTAAAAACAAATACCAATCTGAGATATTTAGAGTCTTGTAGACTTTGTTTAAAACTCTGAAGTAAAGTGGAATTGTAGCTCCTTGTATTTGTCTTGAGCCATTTGAAGAGAAAATGCTGAGTCCGCAAGGAAAACAAGTTTTCCACTTTTGTCTTGAGCGAGAAACTTTTGTTTGATACGACGAAATTCTTTAAAGTGATCACTCTTTTCATCTCCTTCAATCCAACAAGCTTTGTGAACGTTTAAATTTTCATAATTACATTTGGCTCCGTATTCGTGGAGTAGTCGGTATTGAATGACTTCAAATTGTAAGGCACCTACAGTTCCAATGACTTTTCTTCCGTTGAGGTTGAGGGTAAATAACTGTGCAACTCCTTCGTCCATGAGTTGGTCGATTCCTTTTGAGAGCTGCTTGGCTTTCATGGGATCATTATTATTGATATATCGAAAGTGTTCAGGGGAAAAGCTAGGTATTCCCTTAAAGTGAAGTAGTTCACCACCGGTCAATGTATCACCAATTTTAAAATTTCCGGTATCGTGGAGCCCGACAATATCTCCTGGATAAGAGGTGTCAACAATTTCTTTGCGTTCCGCAAAGAAGGTATTAGGTGAAGAGAATTTTAATTTTTTATTGAGCCGAACATGCAGGTAAGGGCTATTGCGTTGGAAGGTGCCTGAAACAACTTTGATAAACGCCAGACGATCGCGGTGGTTAGGATCCATATTGGCGTGAATTTTAAAGACAAACCCACTAAACTTGTCTTCATGAGGATGTATTAACCGTTCTTCAGAAGCTTTGGATAGTGGTTCTGGAGCAATTTCAATAAAACAATTAAGCAATTCTTGAACGCCAAAGTTATTCAAGGCCGAGCCGAAGAGTACGGGTTGGAGTGCGCCTTTTAAATAAGCCCCCCTATCAAATTTAGGATAGACACCATCAATCAATTCAAGTTCTTCTTTTAAAGTCTCTAAAGCTTGAGCACCAATTTCATCTTCCAATTGAGGGTCCTCTAGTGATTCAAAGTGCGCTTTTTCACCTATAGTTTGTTTTTGCTCTCCATCAAATAACTGCAAATTGCGTTCCCAGATATTGTAAATTCCTTTAAAATCATACCCGATTCCAATAGGAAGTGAGAGCGGGGTAACCTGAAGCCCTAACTTTTGCTCAACTTCGTCCAACAAGTCGAAGGCATCTTTTCCCTCTCGATCTAGCTTATTGATAAAGACTATCATTGGGATGTTACGCATACGACAAACTTCCACTAGCTTTTCCGTTTGTTCCTCAACACCTTTGGCGACATCAATTACCACTATGACACTGTCTACAGCTGTTAGAGTTCTAAAGGTATCTTCTGCAAAGTCTTTGTGGCCAGGAGTGTCGAGTATGTTGATTTTTTTATTTTGATAAATAAAAGCCAGTACCGAAGTGGCCACAGAAATTCCCCTTTGACGTTCAATTTCCATAAAATCACTGGTAGCTGTTTTTTTGATCTTATTGGATTTAACAGCTCCGGCTTCTTGTATCGCTCCTCCAAAAAGGAGCAACTTTTCAGTTAGAGTGGTTTTACCCGCGTCAGGGTGAGATATGATTCCAAAAGTTCTTCGGCGCTTGATTTCGTCTAAAAATACCATTCAATCAAATTTCCACAAAAGTATTCAATTAATGGGCCACCTGAAACTTAGCGGAATAGGTTTTTGAAAAAAATATAGGTAATTTTGGAACGCATGAAAGAAGAAAAAGTAATCCTTGTTGATAGGGAAGACAATCCTATTGGTACGATGCCCAAAATGGAAGCGCACGAAAAAGCAGCTTTGCATCGCGCCTTTTCTGTTTTTATTTTAAATAAAAATGGAGAGTTAATGCTCCAACAAAGGGCATTTCACAAATACCATTCTCCAGCACTTTGGACCAATACCTGTTGTAGCCACCAACGGGAAGGGGAGCACAATTTAGAAGCTGGTACTCGTCGTTTGGAAGAGGAAATGGGATTTAGTGTTCCACTTGAAGAATTGTTCAGTTTTATCTATAAGGCCTCGTTTGATAATGGACTTACAGAGCACGAATTGGATCACGTAATGATAGGTTACTTTGACGGTACACCTCACATCAATCCTGATGAAGTTGCCTCTTGGAAATGGATGTCCTTGACAGCAATTGAGAATGATTTGACTCTACATCCTGAAACTTATACCGTTTGGTTTAAAATCATTTTTGAACGGTTCTTTAATCATATAAAATCTATTCAATGAAAGTAACCGTAAGTAGAAAAGCACATTTTAATGCCGCTCACCGTTTGTATCGAAAAGACTGGACTGATGCCCAAAATGAAAATATTTTTGGTAAATGTGCCAATCCCCATTATCACGGACACAACTACGAGCTTATCGTTCACGTTAAGGGTACGATTGACCCAGAAACAGGCTATGTCATGGACATGAAAGTCTTAAAAGACTTAATTAAGGCTGAAGTTGAAGATAAAATGGATCATAAAAACCTGAATGAAGAAGTAGTAGAGTTCTCGGATTTAATTCCTTCAGCGGAAAATATGGCCGTTGTAATTTACAATTGGTTGAAGCCTCATTTAGACCAAGAACATGTGCTTTCTGTTACTCTTTACGAGACTCCAAGGAATTTTGTAAGTTATTCTGGATAGCAGTTTTGATAAACTTTTAAAAATTTTGTTTAAGTTTTTTTCAAATTTTTTAAATAAATTAATAAATTAGTTAAACATATTTATCACAAATGGCTAGTATAAAGCAATTAAAAAAAGACATCAATAATGACATTGGTGCGATCATAGAGGAAATTTATCTATGGGAACTATCAAATCCTGATGCGGATTTGTCTAAGAGTGAAAAATTGATTGAGGAGGCGATTCAGGTCTTTGATGAATTAGTTCAAAAAATCAATGCTGTAGCAACTAAAGAAAACCTTAAAAAACAGTTTAAGGCGATCAATGAGGAGAAAAACAAGATGATTCAGAGTTTGATGAAAAAATCAGCTGCTCTTTAATCTTCGTTTGAAGTTCTTCTTTGCTCCAAGTAGTTAACAAATTCCTTCCCGTATTTTGACGCTCTCACTTCTGGGGTCATTTTCACCGCAATAGAATCCAGTAGGGCTAGATTGGCATCGTACACTTGAGTTAAAGCCAAATAGGGGGCTATGTTTTTATCCGTATTATTGGCAGCAAAATTGATGGTGTACAAATATCTTCTTTTAAGTAAATTGTCTATTCTATTTTGAAGGGAATCTGCACGCTCAGTATTTTTAGCAATTTGAGCTTTGTAAAAATCTTCCATCAACTCCAAGTTCTGATCGTTAAACTTTCTGCTAAAAGAAATATACTCTTGAAGTAATTCTTGATTTTTAGAACCTGTAATTTCAGCACTACTTTCAAAGGTTTTAAGCAGGGTGTTGATTTGTATTTCCCCCTTTTCACCGAAAAATAAAATTCGGTCATTAAGACTGTCTCCATCTTCTTTGTCCAAGTAGAGGTAGAAGACTTCATCAGTTTCAATTGGAGTTTGAAATTGGAAGTCAGGAGATCCATCTACTGTAGTAGAGTCGACACTCACCAATAGGGTGTCCTGTATTTTTTGGAGGTATAATTTCCCTTTTCGAAGTCCTTCTACACTGCCTTTGATAATCATGAGATCATCAGCTTGCACTTTTTTAGTAGGTTGACAACTGATGAATAGTAAGCATAGGGCTAAAAGTAGTGGACTGGTAAAACGCAACAAGATCATTTTTAAATATTTAACCAATAAGTAAATTTGAGGTTAAAACTACGATATCTTGGTGAGAAATTGTCTGTACTGATGTAATTATCATTGTAAACTAGAAATAAATCAGATAATGGAGCAAAGCGCCACTGCAGTCTTGAATTGACTCCTAAGTTTTCTCCCTGAGAATTGTATTGCACAAAAGTTGTCCAAAAAAGAGTTTTGGTAAATGTAAAGTCAAGCTTTGGACTGATCAGCCAAATATTTTTTGAAGGGTATGGGTCTGGCAGTCTGATGGCGTTAAAGTTTAAGAGCATACTAGCATTAAAAATGGGCTGTTTTCTCCAGTTGAGTTCATTCTCTATAGAAAATTTTGTTCCATTGTAAAATGTACCATATTTAATTTCAGTGTCAAAGTTAAACGTCTTTCGTTGGTCAGAGCGGTAGGAAATTTCGTGTTCAGAAAAGGTATAAGAAGAGTTGGCAGGAAGAGGGGTTGATCCATCACTCCTGGTAGGGTCAAAATCATTGATTAAATATTCGTAGCGATTGGTGTATTGCACACGCAGGCTGGAGCTGTTTAAGAAACTTTTACGAATGGAAGAGAAAAACCAGCGATCTGTCAACATATAGTCCATAGCTGGATTGAAAACTAAAAAACTACGCTGCGAAAAATCGTAGTTATTCACCTTGGGATTTTTGGGATAAATTCTGTAGGAGTAAGCAGGGCTTAATTTTAAAAAACCAGTTCGTCTAAAAAAACCAAGATCTGATCTGAAGTCTTCCCCTCCGTGAATAACTTCCATTGAGGCGCGATGTCTTAAGGTGTTGCGTTCGAGATTCATACCAGCAATAACATCATCCTCTGTGAGCCCTTCGGTAAAAGATTTGTGTAAAAAGGCTCTCCCAACCCATTTACTGTCAGGTGAAGCCAGGTTGTATTCAAGTCCTGTGACACTATTGCTCCGTTCTTCATCACTAATAAAATCGTATTCATCGGTTGTTCTCCGATCAATAAAAAAGAAGCTTACATTGGAGCGATCAAATACTTTTTGACGAAGGGTAAAAACAGTATTTAAATTGGAGGGAATTTCGTTTTTTTCATCAGCCTCAGTAAGTATATTTAAAAAACCTATTCTCAAATTTGAATTGAGTTTTCCGCTCAGTCGTCCTCCGGCAATAATTTTATTTTCGATGGTATTTCCATCCAAATCTCTAGCAACACCGATCCTTCTCGAAAAGAATGGAATGACATCTCGGTTGGCTCCAAAGTCTTTAAAAAGGTCGTCGTTTTGGGTAAAAAACTGACGTTTTTCAGGGAGTGAAATCGCAAAACGAGTCAAGTTTACAATCTGATCGTCCACTTCCACTTGAGAGAAATCAGGATTGAATGTCAAATCAAGATTGAGTGCATTTCCAATAGGGATTTTAGCATCACCACCTACATTCGATGTGGTATTTTTATTTTCATTAGCAAAATCATTATAACTGACTCCACTTAAATAAGGAATGATAGAAATAGGGTTTCGAGCCTTTTTTAGAGGCTTTTCAAAAACCATTTTCCCCATAAAAGCAAGGTTACCGATAAGTTGATTTTGAGGGGTTCTGATCCAAATGCTGTGTTCATTTCCCTGGGTATTTCTTCGGTAAATATTGAATCTCCAAGAAGGGTTTTTATTGTCGTAGAACATGGAGTTAAAAGGAATTCGAAACTCTGCAGTATAGCGGTCTTCTTCAATTTTTGTCTCTACATTCCATTTGGTGTCCCACGCGTAATTTCTGCTTGTTCTGTAATCCTGATTTCCCCCTGATATCAAACCATCCGCTTTGACTCCTAATGGATTGGTTGCAAAAGAAAAGGCATTGGTCGCATCACTAAAAGTATCGAAAAGTAAGGTTAAATAATCTACACCAAAGGTGCTAAAATCACGCTTTAAATTGGGGGTGGTAAAATTCTTTCCATCAATTTTTGCCTCTACTAAAATATAGAGATTTTGTTCATCTCGAATAATTTTAAAACGAGTTTGCTTCTTTGCTTGAAGGGAGTCTGTAGGCCGCCACATCCAAAAATTTGAAGTCCATGAGGCTTTTTCCCATTCAATTTCATCACCCAGCCCGTCAATTTTAATAATTCCATCAATAGAAGGAACGAGTACTTCTTCTTCTTCGATTTGACTAAGCAGGGTAGCAGGGATGAATAAAGTCCATATTAAAATTAGGACCGCAATTTTTTTATAACTCAATTTCTTCTTTTCGCAATAAAATACTTAATATTAATTTGACATTGAAATGTACAGATGGTTTAATTTTGTTTTAAATTATTAATACATGAGGGTTCTAATTTTCTGCCTCTTTTTTCCATTAACTGTAATGGCAACTTTAATTACTCCAGATATACTTTGGGGAAAGACAGGGCATAGGGTGGTTGGAGAACTTGCTTCTCAGAGGATTTCAAAGCGTACACTTAAAATAATCAATAGCCTTTTAGATGGGGAATCTTTGGCTCAAGTCTCTACTTTTGGTGATGAAATAAAAGCAGACAAACGATATCGGTCTTACAATCCT
>Ga0233396_1000053_pt1 | contig 54735 bp, 53 predicted proteins | sample 32DmetaG_FD_183169 | JGI IMG/M metagenome (GOLD analysis project Ga0233396, IMG submission 183169) | Seawater microbial communities from Monterey Bay, California, United States - 32D | ecosystem: Environmental > Aquatic > Marine > Coastal | place: USA: California | collected 2016-10-19 | reverse complement strand
TGTATGAAGAATGAAAACCAACAGGTCTAAAGTGTGTAATTCACAACCTAAACTATAATGACCCTTAAACTTATAGAGTATAAATTTTAACAATTAAATACTAAAAATATGAAAAAAGTATTCTTATTTCTATTCACATCATCATTATTGATAGCATGTGACAGCAATCATCATAATTCATTAAATCTATTAAAAACACTGGAGCAAAATTTTAATATTAATAAATTTTCAGGGAATGAAGTAGCATATGTGGATGTACAAAAAAACCTAAATTTAATATCTGATGAGTTATTAATTAAGTCCTTCAATATTTACTCAAAGAAAATAGGGCTCAACAAAGTTGCAATTACCTCAGAATTAATAGAAAATGAAAATAATTTTTACCTAAGATTTCATAATAGTGATAATTCAGCATCAACTGTTGCATTAGTCGAAAATGTGAGTAATAACTTAAAAACCAATGAGACTACAAATCGATTTATGATGCTAGGAGGTACTACGTGCACTTCAAGTTCTTGCTCACATTGCTGTGGTTGCCTTCCTAATGGTGATTATTGTACAAAATGTGAAAGATGGAATCCAGATTGCACAAGGTCTACCACAGGGGGCGTCTTTTTGAAAGAAACTCCCGATGAATATTAGATAAATTCTCTTAGCTGCAACCAACATGGTATAAATTCAATACATACAAAAGGCTAAATTTTGTGGCCATTGAGTTTTAAAAACTAATCCTAAAGTCTGAAAATAATAGCATAAAGGACACCACTGAAATTTATACGTTACCATTAGCAAACAGTTTAAAGGCCACCTGTAAAACTACAAGTGGCCTTTAATTTTTTTAATCACAAAGATTATCCTTTTAATTTACGTTTGGTAAAAAGTTATAGTGTTTTGAATAATATAGCATTTGACTTTCAAAGTCTTTTGCATAATTCACTTTAATCTCAGAAATAGCGCCATTTTCATCTGTTACGGGCTCCAATACAGGGTTGACAAATCCACCATAAGGCGCAGATTTAAATTGCTTGTTTCTTTCCAAAACTTCCGCATGAATTGCTTGATCAACTTTTACGCCGTAGCCCTCTACCAATGCTTGAACAGCTTCAAAATCGCCTTCAGATTTGATGCGCTGAGTTTCTCTTAATAATTGTCCAAAAAGCTCGTGAAGTTTATCATAATCGTTAATATTAAAATAGGTTTTACCATCTCTTGTTACTTTTTCAATAACATTGTCTTTTTGTCCTTTTTCAAAAGCCCAAGCACTTACCCATTGCCTATTTCGCATATGCGCTTCTTCAACATCATCACCAAGTTCTAAGCGAATAAGCTGTGTCATTAGGCCATTTCTAATGTAACCGTCAAAAGCAGCCATTCCAACCGCTTTCCAATCTTCGACTAAGCCCAATTCTTGCAATTTTGAATCATACAGGTAGTACAAGCCCACCAAGTCGGCGCGCCCCTCTTCTAGTGTTGATGCATAATTTTTTAAAGTTTCTTTAGTTTCGCCAACACCTGGATTCAATTGCCCAGAAGCATGCCCAACAACCTCGTGAAGAGCAGTATGAAGTTTATCGGCTAGCTGACCATGTTTTTTCTCAAGTTCATATTCTTGATCATCATGAACAAATTCTTTTAATCGCCCTGAGCTTCCAGAGTTATTGTATGCATTGATAATATTTCCTAATGAAACAGACTTGCTACCAACTTCGGCACGAATCCAGTTTGCATTTGGTAAATTAACGCCAATTGGTGTTGATGGCGATGCGTCTCCTGCTTCACCTGCAACGTTTACAGTTTTATAACTTACACCAACTACATTTTTCTTTTTATGCTCTGGCATTAGGGGAGAATTGTCTTCAAACCATTGTGCATTTTCAGACAATACAGCCATTTTTGCAGACATGTCAAAATCCTTTATTTGAACGATGGTTTCATAGGAACCCCTGTAGCCCAATGGGTCGTTGTAGACTTCAATAAAACTGTTGATGTAATCAATATTACCCTCAGTAGCAGCAGTCCAAGCCACGTTATAATCGTCCCAAGTTTGCAAGTCCCCTGTTTTGTAATATTGAATAAGCAAACCTAGGGCATCGCCTTGAGCTTTATTTTCTGCAACGCTTTTGGCCAATTCTAACCATTTTACAATTTCATCAATCGCTGTTCCATAAAGCCCTCCTGATTTGTAGACACGTTCTTTAAGTTCGCCATTTTCTTTTACAAGCTGCGAATTTAGACCAAAAGACAAAGGCTTGTCAGGATTTGGTGAAGATTTAGCGGCATAAAATGTTTCAACATCTTTGTTCGTAACATTGGGTCCATAAAAGTTAACCGCAGATTCCAAAACATTATCCGCATTTTTGGCTTGATTTACTTTTTTTGAATCCTTATCATTAAAAAGCACCTCAAAGGCTTCGCCCTCCAAAGTTGCAGTTGTTGCATCAATTAAAGATTTTAAATACTCTGCAGAAAAGTCTGGTTTTAATTTTGCGTTACTATAGTGGTGATGAATACCGTTACTAAACCAAACACGTTTTAAGTACGTTTCAAAAGCAATCCAGTCTTCTGTTGATTTATCGCCGTTAAAAGTTGTGTAAATAGTCTCCAAAGCTTCACGAATGGTCAAGTTGTGGCGATAGTTTTGATCCCACATAATATCTCGGCCAGAAAGACCTGCTTGTGTAAGGTAATACACGAGTTTTTGTTCTTTTAAGGTCAGATTTTCCCATCCTGGTAATTGATAACGTAAGATTTTGAGGTCGGCAAATTGTTCCACCATGTATGGAAAACTCTCTGTATCTACAGTAACGAATAAATTGTCATTTTTGGAAGTAGAGTTGTCATTTTTACATGAAAAAAATAATTGTGTACATGCAAAAACAACAAGCATTAATTTGTAGCTGAATTTCATAGTATAATTGTATTTGTTTTGATTTGTGATTTAATATTCAAAAGTCTACGAATATAGTTTATTTTGAAAAACATAAAAAATTAATTTCTTTGACTCGGTGTTCAAAGAAATTTATAATTTAGTAGAAACTAAAATTTATCAAACCTCATGAAAGCACTCAAATTTATTTTATTCCTACTTTTATTTTTATTACTGGCCGCAAGCAGCTATGTAGCTGTTCAGCCCAATAGTTATGACCTTTATCGTACACGTACTATTTCTGCACCAGTAAGTGTTATTTATAATACTGTTGAAGATTTTCGCCAATGGGAACCATGGTCGCCATGGAAAGAAAAAGAACCTACACTATCTATTGAATATCCAGAAAAAACATCAAGAGTTGGAGGCGCTTATTCTTGGACTGGAAAAGATGGAAAAGGCACAATGAAAACCCTTGTTGCTATTCCAAATGATTCATTACTACAAGAACTCAAGTTTGAACAATTTCCAGCATCACAAGTGTACTGGAATTTTGAATACAAAAGCCCAAACAGCACAGAAGTAACTTGGGGTATGAAAAGTGACGATGTTCCTTTTATGCTCAAATTTTTTGCATTAATCCGTGGAGGAATGGACAAAATGATTGGTCCAGACTACGAAAGAGGCTTAGAAAATTTAGATACACATTTGCAAAAACAAATGGCTATTTACAGCATTGAAGACGATGGAATTATTGATTATGGTGGTGGATTTTATTTGTATATCACTTCAAGTACAACTCCAGAAAATATCAGCATGACGATGGAGAAAAACTACGCTGCTGTTTATGACTATATGAGTGTCAACAACATAGAAAGTAATGGCAACCCAATGAGTATTTATCAATTTAGAAATCTAGAAGATGGATCAATGATTATGAGCTGCGCAATTCCCGTACGACAAAATTATAGAATAAAAGATGCGAGTGGAATTTTATGTGGCTATATGCCAAGAACTAAAACGCTTAAAACAACGCTTAAAGGGAACTATAACAACTTAGAAGAAGCTTGGACAATTGGTTATCAAAACATGACTAAAATGAACCTAAGACCCTCAAAACTTAAACCTTTTGAGGTTTATCTGACCACTCCTCAGGAAATACTCAACCCAGCAGATTGGATTACAGAACTTCTTATCCCTATTTTAAATTAATTAAAAAATAATATGAAATATGCTTTATTAGTATTTTTAGGCGGTGGATTTGGAAGTGTTTTAAGATACTTGATTGGAAAGCTATTTCAGAATTCACTAGGTGCATTTCCAATTGGAACAATGATCGTTAATGTTGCTGGAAGTTTATTGATTGGATTTTTCCTGGGTGTCAATCTAAAAAATGGAGGGCTCTCAGAAACACAAACCTTACTATTGGTCACAGGATTTTGTGGCGGGTTCACTACATTTTCGGCCTTTGCTATGGAGAATCAAGTATTTTTAAAATCTGGAGATTATGTTCAATTTATCAGCTATGCTTTGGGGTCATTAATTTTGGGAATTGCTGCAGTCATTTTGGGTTTAATTTTATCAAAAAACTTTTAAATTACTTGAAACGTTTTACTCCAGCTTTTATCTGCAAAGGAATGTAATTTTGACGTGGAACAATAGGACAAGAATAACGCTCGTTATACACACAATAAGGATTGTAAGCAGTATTAAAATCAAGCCAAACACTATCTGATTGAGGCACTTTCAAATCCATATAGCGACCTCCACCATATGTAGAAATCACATTGGTGTCATCCAAAAAAGGAAGAAAAAGATAATTGGATTTTACTTCAGTAGAATCTTTTCCTTGATAGACATTCAGCTCAAAAGTTTGTTTTAGCAATTTAAAAGATAATACACCATAGACACGTTCTTTTGCTATCCGTTCTGTAGTTGTTTTCATATCAAAATATTCAGAGGTTGGAGTTGGTGTCAATTTTGCTTTGACTACAAAACTAGAATCAATTGGAAAAAATGAAAGTGATGAAAACGTTTTTAAATCATTAGGTTTTAGTGGTGATTTTGAAGCATCCTTGAACATTTCATTCATTTTTTTTTGAAATGCTGAGTTGTATGACATTCGAACTTTTTGTTCCATACAAGAAACATTGAATAAAACTAAAGCAATAACAAATAAAACTATTTTGTTCCTAAAATTCATAAAACTAAACTTTATCTATTTGGTTGTGTTCAACGACATTAGAAAGAATAATTTGTGTTTTTGTCTCTCCATAAGTGATGAGTTCGTCTATAAATTTCTCCAAATGGTATTGATTTTCAAATACAACTTCCATAACAATATTTTCGTTACCAGTAATCCTGTAACAATTGACAACCTCTTTGTAGGATTTTACATGATGTAAAAAAGGTTTTAGGCGCCCCATAAAAGCACGAACAGTAATTAGCGCTCGAAGTCCATAACCAAGTTTGTTGTAGTCTACTTTTGTATAGTACCCGGAAATAACACCAAAATCTTCCATTTTTTTAATACGCTCTGTAACAGCTGGAGAGGAAATCCCAACTTGCTTGGAAATTTCAGTGCTTGAAATGCGGGAATTTTTTTGTAAAAAATTTAAAATCTTGGAATGAATAGCATCTAATTTCATTTATTAAAGATAATTAGTTAAAATTAATAAAAAAATTAATGTAAAATTAAAAATTACATTAATATTTAAATAAAAATAGTTTTAATCATTTGTAATTTTACATTGATAGTTTAGAACTTGAGATGTACAACAAAAGTAAATCCTATTTCAATTCAGCGATATATAAAAAAGCGCAAGAAATTGGTATGCTCTCCAAACACATTTCTGATTGTTTGAATACTGACCTTGCCCCTCTCTCTGAAAACGGACAAGAAAATCCAGATGTTTATTTTTCTGGGGACATTGTACAACACTCCATTTTGTTGTCAACTGAACTTTTAAAAGCAGAAGCATCTTCTTTTTCTGAAAAAAAATATTTTCATGCCCATACTTTAGATTGGCTTACCTATCGTTTGACTCAAAATTGCAAACGCCTAGAACATTGTAGCAGTAATGGTCGAGATTTTCTGTTGATTTTAAAAAAAGAAATTAAGAAATTTAAAAAACTACAAAAACAGTGGATGCTAACGCTGTAATTTTCTTTTTTTATTTACCTCATAATCAATGAGTTATTGATAACTTAATTTTTCTTCAAACAATAACTTATATTTTTTTATAAAAAAGTTAAAAAAAATGTGACTTTTTTGAAAATGTTGTGTCTAAAACGATAGGGGAGTTCTATTTAGACTTCAAATAATTAAATTAATTTAAAACCTACAAAATTTTATCATGATGAAAAAATTATTACTAATCACTTTTTTAACGTTGTTTAGCACAACACTTATTACAGCGCAAAATTTACCTACGAATCCAAATCCAGGTAAATGCTATGTAAAATGTATTACCAAAGACGTATTTGACACTGTAACAGAAAGCATTCAAGGGTAGATTTGATAAATTTAAAACGCATCATAATTAATTTGTTATTAAAAAATGTAACAAATATCGTGCTAAGTTAAATCTAGGTTTTAATTACCCAGCAAAATTGATTTCATTTGCTGTTGTAAATCTTTGGCTTTTTGTGCTGCATGTGCAGCAAAATCTTTGGTTTTGGAGGCATATATGATCCCTCTTGATGAGTTAATCAATAGGCCTACATTTGAATTTAAACCATATTTACAAACATCTTCCAAACTTCCTCCTTGTGCACCAACACCTGGCACCAACAAAAAGTGATCTGGAATAATCTCTCTAATGGACTTAAAAAATTCAGCTTTTGTAGCACCAACAACATACATCAAATTATTGGAATTGTTCCATGTTTTTGAGGTTTCCAAAACCGATTGGTAAAAGGGTTTTGAACCGTACTCTAAAGTCTGAAAATCAAAAGCTCCAGAGTTTGACGTTAGCGCCAATAAAATGGTATGTTTATTTTCAAAAGCTAAAAAAGGTTCAATAGAATCTTTACCCATATATGGAGCGGTAGTTATGCTATCAAAACCTAAATCTTCAAAAAATGCTTTGGCATACATACTGCTTGTATTTCCAATATCTCCACGTTTTGCATCAGCAATAGTGAAAATTTCGGGATAATTTGCATTCAAATAATTAATGGTCTGCTTTAGGGCTTTCCACCCCTCTAGACCATTAGCCTCATAAAAAGCAATATTGGGTTTATAGGCCACACACAAATGATGCGTTGCGTCTATTATGGCCTTGTTGAATTCAAAAATTGGTGAGGATAGTTTGAGAAGATGTTCTGGAATTTTAGATAAATCAACATCTAACCCAATGCAAAGAAACGATTGTTTTCTTTTTATTTCCGATACCAATTTTTCTGTATTCATAGGCTTAAATTAAGTCTGAATCAGCTTTTAGTTTTTCTGTATTTTCGGCAAGCATTAGCTCGTCTATTATTTTTTGTACGTCTCCATTTATGATATTGGATAAATCGTATAAGGTCAATCCAATTCTGTGGTCAGTAACACGGCCTTGTGGATAGTTGTAGGTTCTAATTTTTGCACTTCGATCTCCAGAAGACACCATACTTTTTCGTTTTTCGGAATCGGCTGCTTGCTTTTTAGCTAGTTCCATTTCGTATAAACGTGAGCGTAAAACTTTTAGTGCTTTTTCAAGATTTTTGTGTGAAGATTTTTGATCTTGACAACTTACAATCATACCTGTTGGCTCGTGATGAAGTTTAATCGCAGAGTAGGTTGTATTAACAGACTGACCGCCGGGCCCTGTTGATGTTGTTCTTTCAATTCTAACTTCAGTCATATCGAGTTCAATATCAAATTCTTCTGCTTCAGGCAAAACAATAACGGAAGCCGCACTTGTATGTACTCTACCTTGAGTTTCTGTTTGAGGGACCCGTTGAACTCGATGTACGCCAGCTTCAAATTTCATGGTTCCATAAACATCTTCTCCTGATACTTCAAAAATAATTTCTTTGTATCCTCCCGAAGTGCCTTCATTAAAATCTACAACATCTACTTTCCAACCTTTTGATTCACAATATTTTGTATACATTCTATGTAAATCACCTGCAAAAATACTAGCCTCATCTCCTCCGGTTCCTGCACGAACCTCAACAACAACATTTTTGGTATCTTCTGGATCTTTTGGAATCAATAGAAATTTAATTTCTTCTTCAATTTCAGGGAGTTTTGATTTGGCTTCATCGAGTTGCATTTTGGCCATTTCTACCATCTCTGCGTCAGTTCCATCTGAAATAATTTCTTGCGCTTCATCTATATTTGACATTAGCGATTTATAGATTTCTCCTCGATCTAAAATCTTCTTTAAATCTTTATATTCCTTGTTAATTTGAACATAACGTTTTTGGTCAGAAATAATATCTGGTTGAATAATAAGGTCGCTTACCTCATCGAAACGTTGTTGTATAATTTGAATTCTTTCTAACATGAATTATAAATATTGTGAGCAAAAATAGTGCTTTAAGATGAAATTTAACTTAAAAACTAATATTCAAATGTTCCAAAATCACTTTTGATGGTCAATTTTTTTGTTGGTGAAGCTTCTACTCGACCAATTATTTGTGCATCAACATCAAATTTTGAGGCAATTTCAATAATGTCTTTTGCAATTTCTGGCTGAACATAAAGCTCCATTCTATGACCACAATTGAACACCTGGTACATCTCTTTCCAGTCTGTTTTGGATTGTTCTTGAATCAATTTGAACAAAGGTGGAATGGGGAACATATTGTCTTTTATAATGTGATGTTCGTCAATAAAATGTAGAATTTTAGTTTGTGCTCCTCCGCTACAATGCACCATTCCGTGAATATTTTCTGTGGAGCAAGCTTTTAAAATTGCTTTGATTATTGGCGCATAGGTACGTGTTGGAGAAAGTACAAGTTTACCAGCATTTATTGGAGAATTTTCCACAGCATCTGTAAGTTGAATTTGACCTGAATAGACCAATTCTTCGGGAACAGCAGCATCAAAAGTTTCTGGATATTTTTTGGCAACATTTTTATGAAAAACATCGTGCCTTGCCGAAGTCAATCCATTACTTCCCATGCCTCCATTGTACTGATGTTCGTAAGTGGATTTTCCAAAAGAGGCCAATCCAACAATAACATCGCCAGGGCGAATATTGGCATTGTCTATGACTGCGCTCCGTTTCATGCGTGCGGTTACTGTAGAATCTACAATAATGGTGCGCACTAAATCTCCAACATCAGCAGTTTCCCCACCTGTTGAATGAATAGTAACACCGTGCTTTTTTAAATCTGAAATAAGTTCCTCTGTACCATTAATAATTGCAGAAATCACTTCGCCAGGAATCAAATTTTTATTCCTTCCTATGGTAGATGATAGCATGATATCTTCTGTTGCTCCAACACACAATAAATCATCAATATTCATAATGAGTGCATCTTGTGCAATGCCTTTCCAAACGGAAAGATCGCCTGTTTCTTTCCAATAGGCGTAGGCCAAGGAACTTTTTGTGCCAGCACCGTCTGCATGCATCACAAGGCAATAGTTGTCATCACGCGTTAGATGGTCTGGGACAATTTTACAGAACGCTTTGGGAAACAATCCTTTATCTATATTTTTTATTGCATGATGCACATCTTCTTTGGACGATGAAACACCGCGTTGTGCATACCTTTGACTTTCCTCGTTTCCCATAAATTTTTATGAATTACAAATTTAATACAGTATTTGATGTTTTGGAATAAAAAACGTTTAAAAATTTTCAACTCTTATCTTGTAAAGAGTAACTCCCTGTATTTTGGTAGCGGCCAAAGTTCGTCGTCTATCAATAATTCTAGTTTATCACAATTGTAACGAATTTCATCAAAAAATGGTTTTACCTTATTACAATAAGCCTCAGCTTTATTGATGGACTCTTCAATGATATTTGCTTTTTTACGTTCATTGATCATTTTTGTAACTCCAGAATTAATGGACTCAATATTGGTTGATATGTCCTTGATTAGAACCAATTGCTCGCTAGCATATTTCTTAAAATCATTTCCATAAATATCTTTTAATCCTCGAACATTATTGATAAGGATATTTTGATATTTTACCGCTGTGGGTATGATATGATTTCGTGCAATATCGCCAAGAACACGTCCTTCAATTTGAATTCGGTTGATATAATCTTCAACCTCAATTTCGTAGCGTGCCTCAATTTCGGTTTTATTCATCACTCCTAACCCTTCATAAAGTACTATTGTTGATGGTGCAATTTTTATTTTTAGAGCTTCGGGTGTATTTTTATTGTTGCTTAAGCCACGTTTTTTAGCTTCTTTTTGCCAAGCATCTCCATACCCATTTCCTTCAAATAAAATCGATTTTGAAGTTTTAATATACTCTCTCAAAACATTAAAAATAGCCTCATCTTTTTTAAGTCCTTTTTTGTCTATTAAAATATCTGCTTCTGCTTTAAAATCTATAAGTTGTTTGGCAACAATAGAATTAAGTACTGTCATTGGATTGGCACAATTGGCCGTAGACCCCACCGCACGGAATTCAAATTTATTTCCAGTAAAGGCAAAAGGTGATGTACGATTTCGATCTGTATTATCTAAAAGAATTTCAGGAATTTTTCCGACAACATTCAGTTTTAAATCTGTTTTTTCTTTTGGTGATAATTTACCTTTCGTAACACCTTCAAGTTCACTTAAAACTTTTGTAAGTTGTGCCCCAATAAATACAGACATAATAGCAGGGGGAGCTTCATTTGCTCCAAGTCGATGGTCGTTACTCGCTGAGGCAATAGATGCACGCAATAATTCTTCATTATCACAAACTGCTTTAATTGTATTGATAAAAAAGGTAAGAAATTGTAAATTACTCATTGGTGTTTTTCCTGGAGCCAAAAGATTTACTCCTGTATCTGTGCTCAAACTCCAATTGTTATGCTTTCCTGAACCATTGACTCCTGCAAATGGTTTTTCATGAAATAAAACTTTAAAATGATGACGTTCAGCTACTTTTTTCATCAAATCCATCACTAAAGAATTATGATCAACAGCAAGATTTGCTTCTTCATAGATTGGTGCCAATTCAAATTGGTTTGGAGCAACTTCGTTATGACGTGTTTTTACAGGTATTCCCAAAAGAATAGATTCTTTTTCTAAATCCCGCATAAAATTTAAAGCACGTGTTGGAATAGTTCCAAAATAGTGATCATCTAATTGCTGTCCTTTTGCCGAGGAATGTCCTAAAAGGGTTCTTCCGGTAAGTTCCAAATCTGGTCTAGAAACGGCAAGGGATTTGTCAATTAAAAAATATTCTTGTTCCCAACCCAATGAGGCCGAAACTTTCTTAACATTTTTATCAAAATAGCGAGCCACTGAAGTAGCTGCATCATCAACAGCGTGTAGAGCACGAAGAAGAGGAGTTTTATAATCAAGGGCTTCGCCTGTGTATGCTACAAAAACTGTCGGAATACAAAGCGTTGTTCCAAAAATAAAAGCTGGTGAAGTTGGGTCCCATGCTGTATATCCACGAGCTTCAAATGTATTGCGAATTCCACCGTTTGGGAACGAAGATGCATCGGGTTCTTGCTGCACTAGCTGGTTGCCTTCAAATTGTTCTATTGCTTCTCCAGGCGCAACAGTTTCAAAAAAAGCATCATGTTTTTCGGCAGTTGCACCGGTAAGAGGTTGAAACCAATGGGTGTAGTGTGTTACCCCTTTGGCCATTGCCCATTCTTTCATAGCAGTTGCAATTTGGTCGGCAATATCACGACTTATCGTTTGATTTTTTTCAATGGCTGTTGCTAGGTTTTTATATGTTGCTTTTGGTAAAGAACTGCGCATGGCAGCATTTCCAAAAACATTTGAACCATAATCTATAGATCGTTTGGAATCTTCCTGAACAGAAATTGAAGCTCTATTCATTGATGATTTAAGTGCATGAAAACGTAGTGTTGACATAATTATAGGTTTTTAATTCTTTGACAAAATTAAGATTCTTGTAAGCAAAAAACTGAGTCGTGCACAATTTTTATTAACAATTTAAAAAATTATGATACTAAAAATTAAATATATTTTGATTAAACCCACAAAAAAATAGGGGTAATGCAAAAAAAAGGGCAATGTTAATAATTTTAACCCTCAAATTATTAGCGCACACATGCTTATTATTATATTTGCATTCAAAACATTTATAGAATACAAATTATATAATTATGGCAAAATCTAAGTTAGAATACATTTGGTTAGATGGATACTTTCCAACTCAAAACATGAGAAGCAAAACCAAAGTTGAAGAAAATTTTAGTGGAAAACTAGAAGATTGTCCTATTTGGTCTTTTGATGGATCATCTACGAGGCAAGCGGAAGGCGGTTCTTCGGACTGTCTACTTAAACCTGTTGCTATTTATCCAGACCCTGCAAGAAGAGATGGATACTTGGTAATGACTGAAGTATTAAATGCTGATGGTGCGCCACATGAATCAAATGGAAGAGCAACAATTAATGATGAAGATGATGATTTCTGGTTTGGATTTGAACAAGAATATTTTATAATGGATACCAAAACACAGCTTCCTCTTGGATTTCCAGTTGGTGGATATCCTGCACCTCAAGGAATGTACTACTGTTCTGTTGGTGGAAAAAATACTCACGGTCGTGATCTTGTTGAAGAGCATGCCAATTTGTGTATTGATGCTGGTCTTAACTTTGAAGGTATCAACCAAGAAGTTGCTTCAGGACAATGGGAATTTCAATTGTTTGCAAAAGGCGCTCAAAAAGCTGGAGATGAAATTTGGATTGCACGTTATTTATTAGATCGTTTAACAGAGAAATATGGATACTACATTGACTATCACCCAAAACCTCTTGGAAAAGATATGGATTGGAATGGATCTGGAATGCATGCCAACTTCTCAAACACTACTCTTAGAACTTGTGGCTCTCAAGAAACATATGAGAAAATATGTGAAGCATTTAGACCAGTAGTTAAAGAGCACATAGCTGTTTATGGAGAGTTTAACGACCAACGTCTTACCGGAGATCACGAAACACAATCTATCGATCAATTCAGTTTTGGAATATCAGATCGTGGAGCGTCAATAAGAATCCCAATCATTACCGTAGAAAAAGGATGGAAAGGCTGGTTAGAAGACAGACGACCTGCGTCTAACGGAGATCCATACAAAATTGCAGCACGAATCATCAAAACTGTAAAATCTGCAGATGTATAATTTGAATTAGGAATTGAAACTTTCAATTTACAAAAGCGGCTTCTAAATGAAGTCGCTTTTTTTATTTGTTTTTTTTGTAAATTAGCACAGAATTAACCCCAAATTCTATTGCAAAAACATGAAAAAAGTAATTTGAAATTTTAAAATTGAGATTAGATTTTTAATGAAAGGCATGCTATTTGATGCAATCTAACTCTAATATTATTTTAAACTTAACCTAAACGCTATGAAACAAGACCTCAATAAAATGATGTGCCTAGATATTTATCTCTCTGGCAAAGACTCCAAAAATTTTGATCATAAAATCAGCAGTAACACAGTGGAACACGACTGCTTTAAGCTGATGCCGCTTATTAGCTGGGACATGTTTAGTGACCATTATTTTAAAAAATTAAATGCATCTAAAAAATGTATGGATTTAAAAAAAATAAAAAGCTTTGCTAAAATACATGGTTGGGAAAATAATATTGAAACACTATTCAAATCGTTTGATTTTAGTGCAGTTATTCTTACAGACAAGAATAAAAATATCAAGTGGGTTAATGATGGTTTTACCAATATGACAGGTTACTCCAAAAAAGAAGCGTTAGAAAAAACAGCAGGGTTTTTGCAAGGCCCCAAGACCTCAAAAAAAAAGAAAGCAGAAATTGAATTTAAGCTAAAAGAAAACAAACCCTTCAAAACAACACTCATTAATTATCGAAAAAACAAATCTATCTATACCTGTGAAGTGTATATTTTTCCGCTTTACAATAAAGCAAATAAAACTACACACTTTCTGGCTTTGGAAAGAGAGATGTTACAGTAATTTTTATTAAACAACTATGAGATTTTTAAAACCCATATTACTTTGTTGGTTGTTGATAACAGTTGGATGCACAGAAAGAGAAGAAATAAGTGATTTACAAGTAAGATTTAAAAACACAACAGATTTTGACATCGAAAACTTAAAAATCAGCGATAAAACAATAGGTACTCTAAACTCATATCAAAGTACACAATACATTGATTTTGAAAAATTTGGATTTGACTCTGGGTTACCTGATGAAAATTGCATTGGATTAATTAATAATGAAGCTATAGAAAGTTTTAATAAATTATACTGGTGTGGAACTCAAAAAAATACCGTTTACAAAGGTTTTTATGAAATGATAATCACACTCAAAGAAGTTAATGGAACTAACTATTTAATGTTAAAAAATCAAAACTAAGAAAACATATTTTTTAGTTTTTGAAATATTCACTACCAACCACTCACCACAGTTTCTACAGCGGCTATAGTAAAATCCAAATCGTCATAAGTTAAGGCATCTGTTATAAACCAACTCTCGAAAGCACTAGGAGCAATATAAACTCCCGCATCTAGCATGCCATGAAAAAAGGATTTAAAACGGTCGTTATTTCCATCAGCGGCTGTTTTAAAATCAACAACTGGAGTTTCCGAGAAATGTATAGAAATCATTGAGCCTACTCTGTTTATAGTGTGCTTTATGTCGCAGTTTGTTAATACTATAGAAATTCCTTCGTGCAAGTATGCTGTTTTCTTTTCGAGGCGTTCATACACCTCAGCATCTGTATTTAAACTATTCAAAAGTGCATAGCCTGCTGCCATTGCCAATGGGTTTCCACTCAATGTTCCGGCCTGATACACCGGTCCTTCTGGAGCCAAATGACTCATGATTTCTTTTCGTGCTGCAAAAGCACCTACTGGCAATCCTCCTCCTATGACTTTTCCAAAACAAACAATGTCAGCTTTTACATCAAAAAGTTCTTGAACACCTCCTTTGGCCAATCGAAAACCAGTCATTACTTCATCAAAAATAAGAACGGCTTTGTGAGCATCACACAAATTACGAAGACCTTCTAAAAAACCTTCAACAGGTGGAATACATCCCATGTTCCCTGCTACTGGTTCAACAATTATGGCTGCAATTTCATTGGGGTTGGCTTCAAATATATTTTTTACAGCTTCCAAATTATTGTACGCTGCAAGCAATGTGTCTTTGGCAGTCCCTTTGGTTACTCCAGGGCTATTAGGACTTCCGAAAGTTACGGCACCGCTACCCGCTTGTATCAAAAATGAATCGGAATGTCCATGATAACATCCTGCAAATTTTATAATCTTCTCTTTTCCTGTAAATCCACGCGCCAATCGAACAGCGCTCATACAGGCTTCTGTTCCAGAATTTACAAAACGAATTTTATCAATATTAGGAACCATTGAGACGGCCAGTTCTGCAATTTTTGTTTCAATTTCAGTTGGCATTCCAAATGAAGTTCCTTTTTTTGCTTTGTCTACAACTGCATCCACAACGGGCTTGTAGGCATGCCCTAAAATCATTGGACCCCAAGAATTTATATAATCAATTAACCGGTTTCCGTCTTCGACATATAAATATGCCCCTTTGGCTTTTTTAACAAATATTGGTGTACCCCCCACTGCCTTAAATGCACGTACTGGGGAATTAACCCCACCTGGTATAACAGCATTGGCTTCTTTAAACAATTGACTACTGCGTTGGTATTTCATAGATTTAATTTGATGTAACGGTAAGGGTTTGACCAATACTTAAAGCATTGGAGTTTAATTTATTTAATGTCTTTAAACGTTCAACTGAGATCCCATATCTTTTGGAAATTGAATACAAAGTATCCCCCTTTATAACAATATGCTTTTCGGTGTAGGGTTGTTGGTTTTGAGAACGTCTTTTTTTGTCAAAAATATCATATTGATACAATTCATAACGTTCTATAAGACTGATTAGTTTTTGAGGGTATTTTGGATCGGTAGCATACCCTGCTTTTTTTAAACCTCTTGCCCAAGCTTTATAATCAGTTGGCTTGTGTTTAAATAGATTTGCATAACGTTTTCTTTTGGCTAAGAACAAAGAGTGATCTCTGTAAGATTGATTAGGATCATTATATTTTCTAAAACACTCCTGAGCTTTGTCGTCGTCATGATACACTCTTGGACCTGTCCAATCGTGGCACTTAATCCCAAAATGATTATTGGCATCTCTAGCAAGACGACCTCTGCCAGAACCAGATTCTAAAATTCCTTGTGCCAAAGTAATGCTTGCAGGTATGCCATAAAGTTTCATTTCGTGAATGGCTACAGCCTTAAAAAATGCAATATACTCGGTTGTAGAATTGTAGGTGGGTTTGATAATAACTGTAGGGGGTTCTGGGGTTTTTCTAGGTGGAATATTGACTCCTACTCTCACCTCTTTTTTTTGGTTTGCTTTTTTGCGAGCACCACAACTCGACAAAACAACACACACCAATAATAATCTTACAATTTTTTTCATATTCTAAACGATCAGTCCCATTCTTTTTTGTTTCAATTGACGATTCATGCCTTCAATTCCCTGTAAACCTCCTGTGTGAATTGCCAATATTTTTGTAGACGCAGAAAAAACACCTTTTTGTATCAAATCAAAAATACCAAACATCATTTTACCAGTATACACTGGATCGAGTGGAATTTCAAATTCTTTTTTAAAATTATTTATAAAATGAATTAAATTGGAATCCACTTTTGCATAACCTCCAAAATGATAGTCATTACATAACTCCCAATTGGACTGCGTCGCAAATTTACGAATATCTTCGTTTAAAAATGCACCTTTTAAGGCTGGAAAGCCAATTATTTTTTGTGTTGGTAAACTTGAATTTATAAGACCAGAAATTGTTCCACCAGTCCCTACCGCACAACAAATAATATCAAATTCTGCATCAAATTCAGATAAAATTTCCCTACATCCCATAATAGCCAAATCATTTGTCCCTCCTTCTGGGATAATGTAATAATTAGGAAATTTTTTTTGTAGGTTTTTGATATAAGAATTTTCTGCCTTTTGTCTGTATTCCGATCTGCTAACAAAATCAAACTGCATCCCACAAGATTTTGCATAGGCCAATGTTGGATTAGTTTCAATCTCTGTTACCAACTCCTCTCCTCTAATAATTCCAACGGTTGGAATATTTAGTAATTGTCCAGCAGCAGCCGTGGCAGCAATATGATTTGAAAATGCGCCTCCAAAAGTTAAAATCCCATCTGAAGCTCTTTCTTGGAGTTCTTTTAGGTTATATTTTAATTTTCTAAATTTGTTACCAGAAACCGTATCATGAATTTTATATTCAGGTTTTATAGAAACTTGAGAGGTCAACTTTATGTTTTGGACTTTCTTAAAATTTAACATGAATAACTAAAAAACTGATGCGTAAAAATACTAAATCTCTACAGTTTTTTAACCTTAAAAAAAGCAAATAATTAATATGTGAAATTACATTATATTTGTTAATGATGAAACGTAATCCCCCAATTGAAGAAGGTGATTTCTATATGACACCACAAGGCTATCGCTGTTTTACAGAACAATACCACCTAAAGCGAGGATATTGTTGTGAGAGTAATTGTAAGCATTGCCCCTATGGATACAATACATCAAAACGTATTCAAAATTAAAGACTATGAGCGGACTAACTAAAACTTTTCAAGAAGAAATAACAGAAGGCATTCCAAATGAGTTGCCGCCTTTAAAGCCTTTTGAACCAACCTATAATCATGCTCCAAAAAGAAAAGCAATCTTAAACAAAGAAGAACAAAAGCTGGCTTTAAAAAATGCACTACGCTATTTCGATAAAAAATTTCATAACATTCTTTTTGAAGAATTTAAAAAAGAGCTTGAAACATATGGACGCATTTATATGTATCGTTTTAGACCAGACCATAAAATCTATGCCCGCTCAATAAATGACTATCCTGCAAAAAGCAAAGAAGCCGCCGCTATTATGCTAATGATTCAAAATAATTTGGATGATGCCGTAGCACAGCACCCACACGAACTGATAACCTATGGTGGCAACGGAGGTGTGTTTTCTAATTGGGCACAATACAGACTCACCATGAAGTATTTGTCTGAAATGAATGACGAACAAACATTAGTAATGTACTCTGGGCATCCTATGGGTCTTTTTCCCTCTCACAAAGAAGCACCAAGAGTTGTAGTTACTAACGGTATGATGATTCCAAATTATTCAAAACCAGATGATTGGGAAAAATTCAATGCTTTAGGGGTTACTCAGTTTGGACAAATGACAGCGGGCAGCTACATGTACATTGGTCCACAAGGCATTGTTCATGGCACTACCATTACGGTACTCAATGCTTTTAGAAAAATAAAAAAAAGCCCCGAAGGGCATATTTTTTTAACCGCTGGACTAGGTGGAATGAGTGGTGCTCAACCCAAAGCTGGAAATATTGCAAAGTGCATAACCATTTGCGCTGAAGTCAACCCAAAAGCAACGCTAACAAGACATTCTCAGGGTTGGGTTGATGAAATGTATTCATCTGTAGAAGAATTAATTGAGCGGGTAAAAATAGCACAAAAAAACAAAGAAATTGTATCCATCGCCTATCAAGGAAACGTTATTGATGTGTGGGAAGCATTTTTTGATGCTGGTATTTTTGTAGACATTGGAAGTGATCAAACCTCATTACATAATCCTTGGGCAGGAGGATATTACCCTGTTGGAATGTCATTTGAAGACGCCAATAAAATGATGAATGAAAGACCAGATTTGTTTAAAGAGAAGGTACAAGAAAGTCTATTACGTCATGCCTCTATTATAAAAAAACATACCAATAAAGGTACTTACTTCTTTGATTATGGAAATGCTTTTTTGCTGGAAGCTTCTCGTGCAGGTGCAGAAATTTTAAAAGATAATCAAGAAGATTTTATATATCCAAGCTACGTTCAAGACATCATGGGGCCTATGTGTTTTGATTATGGTTTTGGCCCTTTTCGCTGGGTTTGTGCAAGTGGAACACCAGAAGATTTAGCAAAAACAGATGCTATTGCTTGTGAAGTTTTAGAAAAAATTCAAGCAACTTCACCACCAGAAATTCAACAACAAATGCAAGATAATATCCAATGGATAAAAGGCGCACAAAGCAATAGCTTAGTTGTTGGATCGCAAGCCCGAATTTTATATGCTGATGCCGAGGGTCGAATAAAAATAGCCTCTGCGTTCAATTCAGCAATTGCAGAAGGAAAAATTGGCCCAATAATTCTTGGTCGTGATCACCACGATGTTTCTGGAACAGACTCGCCCTATAGAGAAACAAGTAATATTTATGACGGCTCCAAATACACTGCTGATATGGCTATTCAAAATGTAATTGGAGATAGTTTTAGAGGAGCTACTTGGGTTAGTATACACAATGGTGGAGGCGTTGGCTGGGGCGAAGTTATAAATGGTGGCTTTGGTATGGTTCTTGATGGTTCTAAAGCATCAGAAAGAAAATTGAAATCTATGTTATTTTGGGATGTTAATAATGGTATTGCTAGGCGAAATTGGGCACGTAATGAAGCTGCAATTTTTGCAATAAAAAGAGCAATGGAAGAAGAACCAAACCTAAAAGTTACAATTCCTAATAGTGTTGACGATTCTCTTTTCAATTCATTTTAACTTAAAAACTAAACTTTTATGAAACGTCTTTTATTACTTCTATCAATAGTACTTATATTTACGTCTTGTGACTCTGTTCGAGTGGCTGCAGATTATGATCGTTCTGCGGATTTTAACTCATATAAGACATTTGCTTTTTTCAAAGACGGCATTGATAAGGCAGAAATTAGTGATTTGGACAAGCGAAGAATTTTACGTGCCATTGAATCTGAACTTTTAGCAAAAGGTTTTACAAAATCCAAAACCCCCGATTTGTTGGTGAATATTTTCACAAAAGAACGTCAGCAAGTAAATGTGTACAATCAAAACTTTGGCATGTACGGTTGGGGTTGGGGCTGGAGTCCAATGATGGGCTGGAATCAAACCAATGTAACCAATTCATCTCGTGGAACCCTATTTATTGATTTGATAGATGCTAATAAAAAAGAGCTTGTTTGGCAAGGCATTGGACAAGGTTATTTAACCACTAGAATGGATCGTAAGGAAGAGCGCATTAGAGAATTTGTAACCTCTATCATGTCAAAATATCCACCACAAGCAAAAAAATAAATTATCTACGCCTTTACATCTAATGCTTCTCTAAGGGTATTCCCCATAAGCATAAAAGCCATTACAAGACTCATAATACAAAGCCCTGGAATTATAGCCAAATAGGGTTGCCCTAAAACGATGTCATTGTAGTGGGTTTTAATCATAGCACCCCAACTGGCCATTGGAGGTTGTGCTCCTATTCCCAAAAAACTTAGTCCACTTTCTATAAGAATTGCAGCGGCAAAATTTGCCGCAGAAATTACAATAACGGGGGCCATAATATTGGGAAGAATATGCTTAAATATTATTCTAAAGTCTGTATACCCCAAAGCTCGAGCAGCGGTTATATATTGTTGTTCTTTTACGCTCATTACTTCTCCCCGTACAACTCTTGCCACTTCTACCCACATCGTTAGACCTACCGCTATAAAAACTTGCCAATAGCCCTTGCCAAGCGCTAAAGTTATAGCAATCACCAATAAAAGCGTTGGAATAGACCATGTCACATTAATTAAGAACATAATAGCACTATCTATTTTTCCGCCAAAATAACCCGAAATACTTCCTAAAAATAATCCAATTATTAATGAAATAAAAACAGCTACAAAACCTATAAAAAAAGAAATTCGAGCACCAACTAATAGTCGACTTAAAACATCTCTACCATAATTATCCGTCCCCAAATAAAAGGTTTTATTTTCCACAAAAGCTCTTGGATTTTTGGAGTAATCAATAGATTGCTGTATACCTTGAATATTTTTCGCTTCATAAGGTGTATATATCAATTGTTCTGTTTCTATTCTATAGTTCGAAATGGGCTGTTGTTTATCAGGGAATTTTGAACCGAAAAATATTTTATCGAATTGATTTTGAAGGCTTTTGTTAGGGTTTGGTTGAACAAGCATTTGAACACTAAATCCAGGCGGCTTGGAATGAATACTCAAATGCATTTGATTTGCATATTGAGTAGCATCAGGTGCTAATACATAAGCAAAAATTGAAACAAACCCCACAAAAACAATAAAGATAACGCTTGCCATTCCCAAATAGTTTTGCCTAAATTTTTGGAATGCCGATGCTGTTAATCCTTGCATAGTTTTAAGCCTTAGTTTTTAAGGGCGGATACTTTTTTTACTTTAAACATTTTATTTAAATCCGTCAAAACATCAAGCGCCTCATTCATATAAATATCTTTACTTAAAGATTCATGCCATCGCTCACGCTTTGTTTTGAAAATGGAATCTGTTGCCATAATTGGTTTTTCGTAGGGTAAAGATTCAAATGATAAATTTGTGGTATAATCGGATAGAGCATCAAAACGTTCTGATTCTTTTTCATTTTGTTTTAAACTCGCATCATAATCGCTGTATTTCAAGCTGTATAAATTTTTTGAACGTACTTTTTCAATCCATTGCGCATTTTCGTCAATGAGCTTTATTTCATCACTATTACTCAAGCGTTCTTTACTTCTTTTAACAGTTGTTTCGTAATCAATAGAACTTTCCCATATATCATAATTTGCAGCTTGGATTTCATCCCATGGAAGTGGGTTTTCTTGATCCTTTTCACCCATATCAACATAGCTGTAACGATTAGGTAAAACAACATCACTTTTTACGCCCTCTAACTGAGTAGACCCTCCATTTATGCGATAATATTTTTGAGTTGTGAACTTAAAAGCGCCCATATCACCATTGGTGTTATTACGAATCATTCTGTTTAGATCTATCACATTTTGAACCGTTCCCTTACCATACGTTTGCTTGCTTCCAATAACAATGGCACGTTTGTAATCTTGCATAGCAGCAGCTAAAATTTCGGATGCAGAGGCAGAAAATTCATTCACCAAAATAACCAATGGACCATCCCAACTTACACTAGAATCTTTATCTTTTAACACTTGACGATCTTCGCCAGTAGAGCGTACTTGAACAATAGGTCCTTCCTCGATAAACAAGCCCCCAATATCTACAGCAGTTTTTAGAGAACCACCTCCGTTATTTCTCAAATCGAGAACCAAACCTTCCATACCTTCTGCTTTTAGTCGTTCAATTTCTCTCTTGACATCAGAGGTTGCATTTCTACTATTGATATCTTCAAAGTCAATATAAAATTTTGGTAAATTAATGACACCAAATTTGAAGTTTTCTTTTTGTACAATACTCGATTTTGCATAGGTTTCCTCAAGCTCAATTTCATCTCTTGGAATCATCAAATCTTCAATAGTTCCATCAACTCTTTTTAGAGTTAAAATTACATTTGTACCTTTTGGACCTTTGATAAGTTTAACGGCATCATCCAAACGCATTCCAACAACGCTTACTGCCTCTTCCTCGTCTTCTTGACGTACTTTTAAAATGACATCTCCAACTTGAAGTTTGTTTTGACGCCATGCTGAACCACCTGAAATCAGTTCTGTGATACTAATTTTATCCATTTTCTTTTGAAGTCTTGCACCAATACCTTCGTATTTTCCAGACATTTCGGCATCAAAACGATCTTTAACTTGTGGTGCAAAATAGTACGTATGGGGGTCAAATGTTTCAGAAATTGCATTGATATACATCGAAAGCCAATCATCACGTCTCATGTCGTCAAAATAAACCGAAACTTCTTGTAAATTTTTTAATGTTGAAGCTCGAGATTCTTCTTCCAATTCCGAAACGGTTTTTATATCCTCGTTTTCTTCATTTTCATTGTCAGATACTAAATCGTGGTAATTCGTTAAAGTATTAAATTTTAGTTGCTTTCGCCAACGGTTAGCCATGTCTTTTTTTGATGAAACATAGTCTAATTCATCAGGGTTGGACTGGTATTTTTCATCTAAATCGTAATTAAAAGGCTGTTCTAATATTTTCGTATAAATTACTTTTGATTCTTCAATTCTTTGAGTAAGGCGATTATAAACAAGATTAAAAAACTGTACATCATAGTTTTTTATTTGATCATCCAAATCTCTTTTGTAAACTTCAAATTCCTTTATATCTGAACTGTAAAAATAGTGTTTGTAGGGGTCCACAGTTTCTAGAAATCTACTGTACACTTCTTCAGAAAACTTATCATCAAAATCTTTAGGCTGAAAATGACCTTGTTCCAACAAATATGTAATGAGTTGCATTAAGAGTTTGTCTTTGTCAGGGTTATCAAATGTTTTGGTTGTAAAGCTACATGACGCTAATGCAACAAAAATTGACAAAAGAAAAATATTAATATGTTTCATAGACTTGAGTAAGTGATTATCAAAATTAGTTTCTAAAGTAACAGAAAATTATAAAAATAAGTGTGCTATTGTACATAATTTTTTGTTAAACCACCCAAAAACGAGTAATCCCCAACAAAATACTTACTTTTGTATACGAAAAACAAAGAAAAAATGCCAAAAAAACCACTTATTCTTGTTACCAATGATGATAGTATCACTGCCCCTGGAATTAGAACCTTAATCAAAGTTATGAATAGTATTGGTGATGTCGTTGTTGTTGCACCGGACAGTCCACAAAGTGGCATGGGGCATGCCATTACAATCAACGATACTCTTTATTGTAGAGAAGAACATATTGATAATGGCCCTCAAAAAGAATACAGCACATCGGGCACACCAGCAGATTGTGTAAAACTAGCCGTTCATGAACTATTAGACAGAAAACCAGATTTGTGTGTTTCAGGAATCAATCATGGTTCCAATTCGTCAATTAATGTGATTTATTCGGGCACAATGAGTGCCGCCATTGAAGCGGGTATGGAAGGTATTCCTGCCATAGGATTTTCTTTGTTGAACTACAATTGGGATGCCGACTTTGGACCAACGGAAGAATACATAAAAACCATTTGTCTTAAAGTCTTACAAAATGGTTTACAAAAAGGCATTGTACTCAATGTAAATTTCCCTAACAAGGCAATAAAAGGCATAAAAATTTGCCGTCAGGCGAATGCCAATTGGGTAGAAAAATTTGATAAACGTCAAAGCCCAATGGGACGAAATTATTACTGGCTTACAGGTGAATTTATCAATCAGGATAATGGTGAAGATACTGACGAATGGGCGCTTGAACAAGGCTTCGTTTCGGTAGTTCCAGTACAGTTTGATCTCACAGCTCATTATTATATTCAAGAACTTAATAACTGGAAACTCAATGGATAAGATTCAAATTTTAAAAGGACTTGCTATTGGTTTTCTGGCTAACGGAATAGGGCTTTTTTTAGTCGGAATTATAATCGTTAATTCATCCAACAGAAATGGCACTATTTTGACTGTTTTGGAAGCTGCCCATGCTGAAAATTTTTTAGGAAAACTCATTAGTCTCGGTGCTATTCTAAATCTGATTTGTTTTTTTTATTTTATCAGAAAGAAAAAAGATGCCTTTGCCGCAGGCGTTTTGATTGCAACACTGTGTATGGCTCTTATCACATTTATTATTAAGCTGTAAAATATGAAGTACTACATCATCGCAGGAGAAGCTTCTGGAGATTTGCATGGTGCAAACCTCATTAAAGCATTGCATAAAGAAGATGCCAAGGCCGAATGTCGTGTTTGGGGTGGCGATTTGATGCAGGATGCAGGTGGTACTTTGGTCAAACATTACAAAGATTTGGCATTTATGGGCTTTTTAGAAGTCCTTTTAAACCTCGGAACGATTCTAAAAAATATCAGCTTTTGTAAAAAAGATATTGCAAACTTTCAGCCTGATGTTTTGATATTTATTGATTACCCAGGGTTTAACATGCGTATTGCAAAATGGGCCAAAACCCAAAATTTTAAAACCCACTATTATATTTCGCCACAGCTATGGGCCTGGAAAGAAAATCGCATTCATCAGATCAAACGAGATATTGATAAAATGTATGTGATTTTACCGTTTGAAAAAACATTTTACGAAGAAAAACACCAAATGCCTGTGGAGTTTGTTGGGCATCCGCTAATAGATGCGATTGCCAACCGCCCAAAAACAGATGCTAAAACCCTAAGAAAAACATACGGACTATCCGAAAAACCCATTGTTGCACTGTTGCCGGGGAGTAGACAACAAGAAATTAAAAAAATGCTTGATGTGATGCTGTCTGTGGTCGATGCCTTTCCAGAGCACCAATTTGTCATTGCTGGAGCACCGAGCCAAGCTAAAGCATTTTATCAAAAATTCATTAAAAACAAAAACATCAAATTGGTGAGTAATGCCACTTACGACCTGCTTAGTATTGCACAAGCCGCATTGGTAACTTCGGGGACAGCCACTTTGGAAACAGCTTTATTTAAGGTGCCCCAGGTGGTGTGCTATAAATCCAGTTGGTTGTCCTACCAGATTGGAAAACAGGTGGTAAAGCTCAATTATATTTCTTTGGTCAACCTTATAATGGAGCGCGAAGTGGTCTGCGAGTTGATCCAAAATGACCTCAATACAAAACGCCTTACGGCAGAACTAAAGCATATTTTAGACCCCAAAACCCAACAGCAGCTCAATACTGAATATACCGCCCTAGAACAAAAACTAGGGGGCACTGGTGCCAGCCAAAAGGTGGCTAAAGCGGTGTTTAAAGCGCTATGTTGATGATTTTAGGCACCAGCGGGATTATGAAATTTCTAATGTTTTTGTACACTTCTTAATCCATTCAAAGTTATCTTTCTCAAAATATAATAAAACAGAAAAAGCATTTAGCTTTTCAAAACCTACACCAACAATTAAAATTGCCTTTTCAAGTTTATCATCAAAAATTATTCTTGAGAAATTAAAACGTATATCAATCTCATTAAATCCTCTATCAGGTCTTAAAGCAAACTCTTCATCATAATACATAAGAGAGTCTTTAGTTTTCTTTAGGTAATTTAGATTAACTTTTTTGATTTTACATTTATTAGTTTTTGACTTTAATAAATTATTATATTCTTTACACCCTTCAATTTTTGAAGCTAAAGATTCATCTGGAGAAAACATTTTTTTATTTATTGCAATTATATATCTCTTTTTTTGTAGTTGAAAATAATGATTATGGGCTTCCAGACTATCTTTTTCGGTAAATACATAATTAACATGTTCTGGAGGCGGAGGGAGATAAGGAGGCAGCATAGTTCCTGCTTTAATTTCTTGATACTTTTAAGGATGGGGCTTTTATCTATAATTTAAATCATCAAGGAGTAAAAGAAGGTTTAAACGCTTTATAATACTCATTAAAAGCTTTTTGGCTCGTGATGGTTTTATAGTGGTCTTCGGCAAAAAGTTTGAGATACAGCTCCAATTGGTCAGCAGTTTTATACCCTGGAGTTGGAGCTAAAAACTCTGCATTTTCGCCCAAAAACACAATAGTTGGATAAGCCGTTACTCCAAAATACTGTGTCAATTGATGCTGGCTATTTCGGCGTCTGGCTTTGGCAGGGTCATATTTGGGATTAGAAAGCGGTTGCCCATTAAAATCCACCGACTCATCTCCTTCGGCATTGAATTTTACAGCATAGTAATTGGCATTCACATATTCGGCGAGTTTTTTATTTGAAAATGTATTGCGATCCAACATTTTGCATGGCCCACACCATACAGTATACATGTCAATCATTATTTTTTTGGGTTGTTCTTTTTGTTTAGCTAACGCTTCATTCATGGTCAACCAATTAATTTCTTGTGCATTAACAAACACAGAAACTAAAAATAATATTAAGATGTATTTTAACTTATGCATAGTTTGCGCTATAATGATTTGTACGTTGGTTTTTGTTCATCCCAACAGTTTCATCAACAAAAGCATTTCTGTCCTTTCTTGTTTTAAAAACCCAAATACATACAGAATCTTTACTGTGGTAAATGGCTTTTAGCTCGTCATCAATTTGACATAAGTCTTCTGGTATTTCAGCTTTTATGCAAATCATCTATTCAACATTATCTAACTCCATGCATGAGTTTTCTTATTACAGGGTAAAGCACTGCCGATAAAATTCCTAGCCCAACAGCAATCGCTGTTAGAATCCAAAAGAAATAACTCAAGCCATTTTCGCTAGCAATTCCCTCAGATGCTTCTCCAAATACACCTGCAAGTTTCATACCAATGGCAACCGCAAGGTACCAAATCCCAAACATCATCGCTATCATACGCCCAGGAACCAACTTACTCACATAAGACAATGCAACAGGCGATATACAAAGCTCGCCCATAGTATGGAAAAAATAAACAAGAATTAACCAAATCATACTAACTGATGCAGTTGCGGCACCAACAGGAATATCAGATGCACCTATGGCAACACATGCCATTCCTAAACCTAAAAGTACCATGCCAATAGCGTATTTCATGTTTGCATTAGGATTGTATTTACTCTCCCACCATTTAGAAAATAAAGGTGCAAAAGCTATAATGAATAATGAATTTAAGACACCAAACCAAGAGGCTGGTACTTCTGCAATTTCTTTTTCAAATTCTGCATTGAGCATCCATATTGAAATCCCCCAAATGATTACAAAACTTAAAGCCAAAATAATATTTGACAGAGCATATTTTGTAAATGTTTTTTTAAACAATAATATCAAAACCCAAGTTATAATTCCAAGGGGTATAATTGTCATAAGTGAATTGACAACTTTAAAAATATCGGCAGCATTACCTTCTAATATTCGCTGCGTGTAGTCCCTTGCAAAAATAGTTAAACTACTTGGTGCTTGTTCAAAAATAGCCCAAAAGAAGATTGTTATAAATGCAAAAAACATCACTGCTAACATTCGATCTCTTGTAATTCTATCGTATCTTGGAATACGGATAATGAGTAAAACTACAAATAAAATTAGTGCTGATAAAATAGCAATATTGGAGCCCTCAATGCTAAACATTTTAAAATCAAAAAGATTGTAGGCACCTTCAGAAATTTTTGATACTGGATCATTCAAAATCCACGCTAATCCCAAAAGTGCTGCAACTCCAATGATAAATAATTGAACAGTGGTGAAAGGATTTAGTTTAGGTTCATCTTTTGCTATTTCTTTTGAGCTACCATCGTCTTCTGTTTTTATTGGCTTTTTACCAATATCGCCAAAAATATTTTGAGCTAACCAAAATTGTAATAATCCAAAAAACATAAATATACCAGCAAGTCCAAAGCCCCAACGCCAACCAATTTTTTCACCTAGATAGCCGCACAATAAAATCCCTAAAAACGCACCTGCATTGACGCCCATATAAAAAATTGTGTAAGCACCATCTTTCTTTTCGTCTTTTCCTTTATACATTTCCGAAATTATAGAAGTCATATTAGGCTTAAAAAATCCACTTCCAAAAACCAAAAGCGTAAGCCCTAGATAAATAAAGAAAGGCGTTTCAAGTGCCATTGAACCATGACCCAGTGTCATAAGCAAGGCACCAACTGCAACAGCATAGCGATATCCAATGATTTTGTCCGCAAAATAACCACCAAGAAGTGTAGAGAGGTAAACTAGAGAAGTGTACGTGCCAAAAATAGCATAGGCATACTCTCTTGGCCATCCCCAACCTTCATCCATAAGCGATGCCGTAAAAAACATCACAAGAAGTGCTCGCATTCCATAATAAGAAAAACGCTCCCACATTTCTGTAAAAAATAATACAAATAGTCCTGCTGGATGCCCTAATACTTTGTCTTTAAAAAGTTGATCTGTTGAAGTATTCATTTTTCTCTGTTTAATTATTTAATTCTTTGTCTACTCCGTGCATTAGTTTTTTGATTAGAGGAGATAAAGCTAATAAAACAACCCCAAATATAAGTCCAGTATAAAATAAATACTCAAACAAAACTAAATATGATTCTTTAGCAATATTTAAATCTGGTGCAGTCCCATTGGAAGTATCAACAGAAGCTATATTTGCTAGAACCGAAGCAATAAATTCTGAACTTGCCGTAGCCAGAAACCATACACCCATCATAAAGCCAACAATTTTTGGAGGTGATAATTTTGTGACAGCTGAAAGCCCAACAGGAGAAAGACATAGCTCACCACAAGTGTGCAGAAAGTATGTAATTACTAACCATATCATTCCAACCTTACCCATATCAGAAAGATTAATTCCTAATACAAGTGAACCAAAACCTAAACCAACCAACATTAATGCTAGTGAAAATTTAACAGCAGTATTCGGATTGTATTTTCCCAATTTAACCCATAGCCAGGCAAAAACAGGGGCAAGTAAAATAATAAACAGAGCATTTAAACTTAAAAAGTTACCTGCAGGAATATCTCCACGATCTAGAACTCTATCTGCAAATAGGTTTAAAGATGTATATGCCTGTTCGAAAAGTGCCCAAAATATTATTGTGAATACAATTAATATGGTAAGTGCAAATAGTTGCTCTCTGGCCTTTTTATCAACCTTACTAACAGAATAATATATAATGTAAGCTGCCGATAAAGCACCGGCCACCATTAAAGAGGAAGATACGATTTCATGGCTTTGAACCATTTGCCAAAATACAAAAACAGACAGCAAACTAACTATGTAAATAATCCATTCAGTTTTTACACCAATGATTTTTTTATCAAGCAGTTCTGGATTTGTAGACTCCCCTTTGCCATTTAAATAATTTTTACCATAAACGAAAATAACTAAACCTAATAACATCCCTACTCCAGCTGAACCAAATCCATAACTCCAACCATATTCTTCTCCAAGCCAAACACAAATTATAGTTGCCAAAAATGACCCCAAATTGATTCCCATATAGAAAATTGTAAAACCAGAATCTCTCCTTTTATCTCCTACTTCATATAATTCTCCTACAAGAGATGAAATATTTGCTTTGAGAAAACCTACGCCTAGTATAATCAATGCCAAAGAAAAATAGAAAAATTGTAAGGCTTGTTCATCTCTCGTGATTTCTCCAGTCATTGACTGTGTAGCAGCATTACCTTCATAGGCCATGCCTAAATGACCTAAAACAAGTAAAACACCTCCAAAAACAATAGCTTTCCGAAATCCCAAATACTTGTCAGCAATAAACCCTCCTATAACTGGAACAGCATAAACTAAAGCTGCATAACTTCCAATTAGCAAGTTTCCTGCGTCATCAGAAAAAAGATGGTATTTTGTTAGATAAAAAATTAAAAGAGCTTTCATTCCATAAAATGAAAAGCGCTCCCACATTTCAGTAAAGAACAAAATAAACAATCCTATGGGTTGTCCAAAAAGTTGCTTTTGTTGTTGAAGTTCTGCTGTTGACATAATAAATCGTATTTATTTGGTTAGTTATTTTTTCTGTTTGTATTAGTTTTCAATTTTATCGCCTAAGGTTTTTGCAATAAAATTAGTCATTTTTTTATATAGGTGTAGTCTGGTATTGCCCCCATAAATACCATGGTTTTTATCAGGATAAATCCCCCATTCAAATTGTTTATTAGCTTGAATCAAAGCCTCGACCATACGCATTGTGTGTTGCACATGTACATTGTCATCTCCTGAGCCATGAATTAACAAATAATCGCCTTTAAGCATTTCGGGGTAATTAAATGGCGAATTATCATCATAACCACCAGGGTTTTCTTGTGGTGTGCGCATATAGCGTTCAGTATAAATCGTATCATAAAAACGCCAACTTGTGACTGGCGCAACGGCAATAGCCATTTTAAAAATATCACTTCCCTTTAACAAACAATTGGTACTCATGTGACCGCCAAAACTCCAGCCCCAAATCCCAATGCGCTCTTCATCAATGTAAGGTAATTCTGCTATTTTTTTTGCGGCTGCAATTTGATCTTCTGTCTCATATTTGACCAAATTCATATAGGTGACTTTCTTAAAATCAGCGCCCTTAAATCCTGTTCCTCGACCATCAATACAAACTACAAAATAGCCTTTTTGTACCAACATTTGATACCAATAATCATTGGCGCTATTCCAACGATTAGCCACTTGCTGAGACCCAGGTCCAGAATACTGATACATAAGGACAGGATATTTTTTATTTGGATCAAAATCAACAGGTTTTATTGTCCACATATTAAGGTCATTGCCATTGATGGCTATGGTGCTAAATTCTTTTTCAGATAATCTATAATTGGATAGTTTTTTAGCTAGTTTATCATTGTGTTTGATACGCTTCAAAACTGTTCCATTGTTTGCAGCATTCAATGTGAATTCTGGAGGAGCAGATGCGCTCGAAAATGTATTGATGAAATAAGTAAAATCGGCACTAAACGAGGCGCTATTTGTGCCCTCTTTTTTAGAAAGTAGTTGTTTGTTTTTACCATTTAACCCAATCACATAAACACCTCTATTAATAGAGCCATTTTCTACCGATTGGTAATAAATTTTTTCTGATTTTTTGTCATAACCATAATAGGCGGTGACCTCCCAATCCCCATCAGTAACCTGACGAATCAATTTCCCTTTTTTTCCATAATGGTAAATATGATTATAGCCATCTTTTTCACTTGTCCAAATAAAGCTATTATCATTCAAAAATGTTAAGTTGTCTGTAACATCAACATAGGCTTTATCCGTTTCTGTAAGGAGAATAGAAGCGGAATTATTTTTTGTATTGATCGCCCAAAGGTCCAATTCGTTTTGATGACGATTGATAAATTGAGCGCTCAAAATATGAGCATCATTTGTCCACTTGATGCGTGGAATGTAAAAATCATTGTAGGGTTTATTAACTTTTACTTCTTTTGATTCAGCAGTGCTTAAATTATAGACATGCAATGAAACAATTGCATTTTTTTCACCTGCTTTTGGATATTTAAAAACTTGTTGCGATTGATATAATGCTTGACCATACACATCCATTGAAAATTCTGGAACTTCTGTTTCATCAAATTTTAAATAGGCAATTTTATGACCATCTGCGTTCCATTCAAAAGCGCGGACAAAAGCAAATTCTTCTTCGTATACCCAATCTGTTATACCATTGATAATTTTATTTTTTTCTCCATCAAAAGTAACCTGAGTTATTTGGCCAGTCTCAAGATTTTTTACAAATATATTATTTTGAAATCCATAAGCCACACGCAATCCATCAGGTGAAAAAGTTGGTTCTTGAATTTTCTGATCTGAAATTTTTTGAAGCATTTTAGTTGTGGTATCATACACAAAAAAAACACCCAATGTTGAATGTCTATAGACAGATTCTATATCAGTGGCTAAAATGATTTTTGTTTCATCTTCACTAAAATCATAGTTTGTAAAATACGAAATGGCTTCTAAGTCTTTGGAATCCACCAAAGTTGTAATTTTATCTTGTGTCTTGTAGTCATAAACATCAACAGAAGTAGAACGATTCGTACGATTAAAATTTAAAACAGAATACTGTTTTCCATTGTTCATAGAATGTAGGGCTTCCATGCGTTGTGTACTAAAAGTACCATTCCAAATTTCGTCTAAAGTGATTTTTTGGTCTTGGGCAAAGGAGTAAAAAGTGGTTAAAAAAAATAGAACAAGACGCGAATTTATACGGAGCATAGGTGTGTGTTTTGAAAAATGTTACCAATTTTACTAAAAAAAAATGAAAATTCCTCTTTTCTAAGCCGATTAATATACAATTTAACAATTCTCTTTTCACATAAAGAAGAGAATAGTATCTTTGTTTATCAATACAAAATTATGCAACAATCTGTTTCTGGATTTTCAAAATTTTCTAAAGCCGAAAAAATTAATTGGCTGATTGTCAATTGTTTTGACAGAAATTCAAATGCCAAGTCCATTTTGGAATCCTATTGGAATTCCAATACAAAACTTCAACAGTTGCACGATGAATTCATTGAAAATACAATTTCAAACTTTTATATGCCTTTTGGTGTTGCACCAAATTTTTTAATCAACGGAAAACTATACACCATTCCAATGACGATTGAAGAAAGTTCGGTGGTTGCAGCAGCGAGTAATGCGGCCAAATTTTGGTTATCACGTGGTGGGTTTAAAACAACTATTTTATCAACCACAAAAATTGGACATGTTCATTTTATATTTGAGGGAAAAAGTAGCGATCTTAAAGCATTTTTTAATACAATTAAACCTCAACTTTTGGAAGCCACCAGGCCGCTGACACAAAATATGGAAAAACGTGGCGGTGGGATTCTAGATATAAACCTTGTTGATTGTACCCAAAAATTGATCCATTATTTTCAATTGGAAGTAACCTTTGAAACAAAAGATGCTATGGGCGCCAATTTTATAAATTCATGTCTAGAGCAAATTGCCTCTACGTTTGAAACATTAGCGCAAAATACTTCTGAATTAGAGGGAAATCAACCTAAAGTTATCATGAGTATTTTGTCCAATTATGTTCCAGATTGTGTGGTCCGTGCCGAAGTCTCTTGTAACATCGAAGAATTGACTTTAGAGGGGCACTTTACGGGGCAAAAATTTGCAGAAAAATTTATTCAAGCAGTACAAATTGCAGAAGTAGAACCTTATCGTGCTGTTACACACAATAAAGGTATTATGAATGGAATAGATGCAGTTGTTATTGCTACTGGAAATGACTTTAGAGCTGTTGAAGCTGGTGTACATGCCTATGCAGCCAAAAACGGACAATACTCAAGCTTGTCGCATGCAAGTTTAGAACATGGTGTTTTTAAATTTTGGATGGATATCCCACTAGCATTGGGCACTGTAGGTGGATTGACAGGCTTACACCCAATGGTCAAATTGGCATTGGAGATGCTAGGAACCCCCTCTGCAACCAAACTTATGGAGATTGTAGCGGTTGCGGGGTTGGCACAAAATTTTGCTGCTTTACGATCTCTAACCACTACTGGGATTCAAAAAGGGCATATGAAAATGCATTTGCTTAATATTTTAAATCAACTAGAGGCTTCTAAGGCCGAAAAAGAAGCAATGATTGCTCATTTTAAAACGCATGCTGTATCGCATCATGCTGTGGTTGAAGCGCTTAAAAATCTTCGTGACTAATGGAAAAAATTTATAGCCACGGAAAATTATTAATTACTGCTGAATATGCGGTTTTGGATGGTGCAAAAGCCCTAGCGCTTCCAACAAAATTTGGACAAACGCTCGAAGTAAAACCCATTGAAAGCCCCGAAATTCGTTGGAAAAGTTTTGACCATAATGGTACACTTTGGTTTGAAACAACTTTACAACTTCCAAGCTTTAAAGCAAACGATAACAATGAAACAGCAAAGCGACTTTCGGAGTGTTTTTTGGTGATCGCCAAACTTCAACCCAACTTTTTTGCACCTCATAATGGATTTGAAATGCATAGCCATTTGGAGTTTCCACAAAACTGGGGGTTGGGGTCCTCCTCTACCCTCATTAACAATTTGGCACAATGGGCTAATGTAGATGCTTTTATATTGCTTGAAAATACCTTTGGTGGTAGTGGTTATGATATTGCTTGTGCGCAACACCCTTACCCTATTATATATCAACGGCAAAACAGTAAACCATATATAAAAATTGTAGATTTTGATCCGCCATTTAAAGCGCAATTATTTTTTGTACATCGCAATCAAAAGCAAAACAGCCGAGAGGCCATTGCACACTACAATACCCTAAAAACAACACAACGTCTTGATTTTTCTGAACTGAATGCCATTACCGATGCACTTTTGGTGACTACTACTTTAGAAGAATTTGAAGTACTCATAAGCAAACACGAAACCATTGTGGGCACTCTTATCCAACAACCCCCACTAAAAACCACACATTTTGCAGACTATCCTGGAGCAATAAAAAGTTTAGGCGCTTGGGGTGGCGATTTCTTTTTGGCAACAGGAAACAACCATCACTATTTTAAGGACAAGGGGTATACCACGATTATCCCCTTTGGGGAGATGGTGAAAAGTGATGAGTATGAAAACTAATACTAAAACAAGTTCAGTGTGGATATAGTTAGGTATGAATAAAAAAAAGGACTGAAAAATCAGTCCCTTAAATTATTTATTTAACTATTTCTAGTAAAATACGGCTCTATTGTCCTCAATTTCAGCAGCATCTTTCAAGGCATTATACAGTTGCGTATTGATTACACTTTCTTTGGCTTGCCCTACTCTATTAGCAGCCGCTTGATAGCTTGACAGTTCAACTGCAGGTGTTATTTTAGTCACCTCAACAATAAATACTCCCGTGTTGCCTGCAATAGGTTCAGAGGTTTCTCCAACTTCAAGTCCAAAGGCAGTACCAATGACCAAGGGCTCACGACCAGCACCAGACAAGGTTGGATTTTTCATGTTTACAGCAGCAGCTGTTTTGATGGTTTGGTTTTCAGCTGATGCAATATCACCCAATAAAGTTGCTGAAATACGCTCTTTTATAAGTGCAGCTTTCTTTTCTTTTCGAACCTCTGGAAGTGCAGATACAGAACCGTTCTGTACAGACATCAATCCTTCTTCGTTAATCCCTGTAAGCTTAACCACAACAAAACCACCAGCGCTAGTGCTAAAACTTTTGAAATCTCCTTCACTAACTCCGTCTTCAAATGCCCAACGAACAATTGCACGTTGTGCGCCAATCCCTGGGATATTTTCATCCAACGCTTTTACGCTACTAACGTTTCGTACATCATAGCTGTTGTCTTTGGCTACAGTTTCAAAATCGGTATCGGCAACAGCGATTTCAAATTTAGATTTGTTTTTAAAGACCTCATCAATGGTTTCAACAGAGGGTTCAATTTCCTGTGCTATAGTTGCGACTTTAAATGCGTCTTGTTTCTTTCCTTGATCTAATATTTCAATCACATGATAACCAAAATCTGTACGAACAACCCCAAGACTTCCTTTTGGATTTTCAAAGGAATAGGCCTTAAACTCTGGTGCAAATCCATCGGTATATGCAAATTCAATAACACCTTCTTTTTCGTTACTCACTTTATCTGATGAGAGCGATAATAACGATTTAAATTTCGAGCGTTTTTTTTGTAAAACATTATAAATACTATCTGCAGTAGCTTTGGCTTCTGCATCAGTTTTGGTTACCGTAGCTTCTGCTCTAGCTCCTCCTATAAAAGGAATCAGAATATGACGTACTTTTGTTGAATCGGCTATGCCTTTTTTGGACACCATTTTGCTGAGCTTATAAAACCCATTTTCTTTGTATGGTCCATAAATTTCACCTGTTTTTAATGCAGTAATATTATCGGCTTGTTCAGATGAAAAAGCAGATCTAAAGACATATGTATCATTAAACTTTTGTGCAGAATTTGCATTAACAAAAGCAGCGTTGTCTTGTGTGTTTTTAAACCCAACAACCGTTTCATTGGATTTTGCAGATTCATTAAATTCTTGACGATCTTCTATTAATGCTTTTAAATTCTCTTGAATCGCTTGTTCATCGGCCAAAGATGCTTCTTCTTTGAATTCTACATAGACTAAATCTCTTGACGCTTCCACTTCGTATTGCTTTGGAAAACGCTTCATGTAGGCTTTAATTTCAGAAGATTTTACCTCAACTAAGCTGTCTGGAATACTTGCATAAGGAATTTGAACATATTTTAAGTCTACTTTATCATTTTCCAATTGATAATCCAATTCACCCTCAGTGAGTGTTCCTGTAATTCCTGCTTTAACTAAGTTAAAATACGTTTGTTGAACTCCAGACACAGCTACATTTTGTTCAAAATCTGTCCACGATTTGTAATTTATTGGTGTTCCACCAAGAGTTGTTGTCTCTGGCGCAATGGCTTTAAGGTTGGCTATAAATTCGTTGAGTTTATCTTCATCAAAAAGTCCTGCTTCATTTTTAAATTCTTCAAAAGAGGTTAGGTTTTGCTTCAACAAATCACGCATGTGGTCACGCTCAACAGAAATTCCGAGTGCATCATACTGCGATTGCATCACTTTTGCACGAAGCTCATTGTCCCAAACACGATTCATTGCTTGGGTATTTGTAAGAGTACCTCTAGACTGTCTTTGAATATTTTCAACTTTAGCCATAAAGTCATCTCGCTCTATGTCTTCCCCATTTACAGTAGCAATTGTAGCTTGATTTCCAGATGAAGATCCTAAATTTTGAAAAATATCTCCAATAATAAAGGAGAACAAAGCAAGTGCAATGATAATGATTAGAAATATCGAACGCTGTCTTATTTTATTTAATACTGCCATGGTATTTTTATTCTTAAATTTTATAAAATATGGTGGACGAAAATACCAATTTAATTTGAAATAATAAAAGGGAAATGCGTTTTATTGTATGCAGAGGTTTAAAGTTAATCTTCAACCTCTATTTTGAGTGCAATTAATTCAATTTTAGTATTGGAAACTTCTTGAATTGTAAATTGAAAATTTTCAATTTTTATCTGTTGATTTTGCTCTGGAATCTCTTGTGTAAAATGCACAATAAGACCTCCCAAAGTTTCATAATTTTCGTGTTCTGGCAATTGCAATTTGTAGGTTTCGTTAAGATAATCAACTTCGAGTCTGGCAGAGAATAAAAAGGAACACTCATCCAATTGTTCTTCAATAAGTGCAACAGAATCGTGTTCGTCTTCAATTTCACCAAACAATTCTTCTACAATATCTTCAACTGTAAGTATCCCCGAAGTTCCTCCATATTCGTCCAATACAACAGCCAAACTTTTCCGCTTTTTGGTTAAAACATTAAGAATATCTTTGGCTAACATGGTTTCAGGAACAAACTCCACGGGCATCAACATGGATTTGATGGATTTTGGATTTTTGAACAAATCAAAGGCATGGACATATCCCAAAATATCATCAATTGAATTTTTAAATACCACAATTTTAGAATGCCCTGTTTGTGTAAATAATGTACTTAAATTTTTAATGGAGTCATGAATTTCTATAGCAGTCAACTCTGTACGGGGTACCATAGCTTCTCGAGCTTTGACTTCTGAAAATTCTAAGGCATTTTGGAAAATAATAATTTCACTATCGACCTCATCATCGGCCTCCACCGATTCCATCTGTTCACTAATGTAGTTCCCTAATTCAACTTTTGTAAAGGCCAGTTGTACCTCATCGCCTTTTGTTTTGAAAAATGTTTTCAGTACAAAATCAGATATCCATATCACAAAACCTGAAAAAACTGAAAATAAAAGATAGAATATATAGGCCGGTAGTGCCAATAACTTTAGCAATGAATTCGCATAAATTTGAAAAAAAACTTTTGGTAAAAATTCTGCTGTAACAAGGATTACTAATGTAGAAATAATGGTTTGTGTGAGTAAACACAATTCATTGAACAAATAATGTAATAAGGTTGAATCTGTTGATAAATATTGTGCAAACCAATCGACCAAAACATCACCCATATATAGACCATATACCACGAGCGCTATATTGTTTCCAATAAGCATTGTTGCAATGAATTTTGAAGGTTTTGCAGTGATTTTTTTTAATAAATTAGATAAAAATCCACTTTGCTTTTTTTCAATTTCAATATGAATTTTGTTGGAAGACACAAAAGCGATTTCCATTCCAGAAAAAAATGCCGAAAACAATAAACTTAAAACAATGATTAGGGTTTCTGAGGACATGATTACAGCTTTCCTCGGTCTTTAAAGCGCTTTTGATATTTGTTTCTAAAAAAATAGATAAATATGGCAAAAGCCACAAAAAACAAAGACAGGTAAGCACCATTTCTGTTTGAATTCCATTTAGAAAATGCATCATAGGCAAACAAGACAGCAAAAATGAGGTAAAAGTATTTAAAATAGGATAGAAATTTCATCTGATATATTGAAACTTAAAAATTAAATTCAATGTAAATATACATATTATTCGTCAATGTAGATGCGGCCAGTAACTTCCAATACCTGAGCATTTGAAAAATCTTGATTAGCATCAAAACCATTGCCATTGGTCAAATAATCTTTCGTTCGAAACTTAACGGGAAAATCTGTAAAAAGCCATTCTTTTTTTTGATCATAATACAGTTGATCTGTAAACAAAGTATCATTTGAAGAAGTGGTAAGCACCACATCTCCTCTTAAGTCAATCAAATCAGTATTATTGTACACAACAGCACTTTTAGCAACCACTAAACTTTTTTTATTTTGTTCATCAAAAATAGTAAGATCTATACCTTCTGGAAATTGATAATAGGGAAAAGACCGGTTAGAATAATTTATCATTTTTGGACTGACCAAATTTGAAGTCAATCGTCCTGAATCGGTGTGTTTTGTATTGATGTTTTCAGCAACAGACACTGGTAAATAAGACAACTTAGAACTCTGCTGAAGTTTATCTAAGCGTTTGTTACATGAAAAAAGCACCGCTCCTAAAACTAGGACAGCGATGCTTTTTGTTATGTTTTTTTGAATAATCTTCATTAAAGATTTGGTACAGTAATACTACGTTGAATCCAGCATCCAATACTAATGGTTTGCCCTGCGCGTCCAGAAGAAAATATTTCGCTCTTTTGTGGCGCTTTTGCTTTGTAATTAGCAATAGATTTTGCAGCATTTTTTTTCATATTTGGATCTACGCGACCAGCCTTAGCGGCTTCGTTAGCAGCCAGCCAATATACTGCACGTTTCGAGAAATTGTCGGTACCACAATTGTTGGCACTCTTGGCATACATTGCAGAAATTGCCAAGTATGCTTTTCCTAAACTCGGATTAAATTTTAGTGATTTCATGTAATAACTTCTCGCTTGACTATACTGTCCTTTCTTCTTAAAATTTGTAGCAATTTTGAATAAAATTTTAGACTTCGCAAAGTTATCAGTTTCAAGCTCTACAGCTTGATTATAATAGTTTAAAGCTTCGGATGCTAGACCTGCTTTTTCTTTTAGTATTCCTAGATAAAATGCAGTGTCTGCGTTGGGCTCTAGCATGTTTTTTTGCTCTACTATTTTCACAAACAATGGATCATCATTACAGCCTTTGGCATACATTCTATTCATGGCACGCTGCAACCATAGACCATCATTTTTAAAGGCCTCAAAATCTCTTGTATACAGTGGAACTAGATTTTCACAATTGGCACGAGACCCTAATTTTGTATCAATACTTGACGAAATTTTTTCATAAGCATTCAAATAGCTGTTATAAGATTTGAGCTTTGAAGTTTCAGTTCGTGTAAGTTCTTTAGGCTCACCATCTTCATTCAAAAAGGCATTGCGCTTGTTGGTATAATTTTTAACTTCACTTTCTACTTTTTCTGTAATTTCATCATACATATTAAACAAATCCTGCGCTGGAATGTTCCCAGCATCATACATATCAACAGCCAAAGAAAAATAGGTGTATAAACTCTTAGGGTTTGTAAATGTTTTTGAATCTGCAGTATAAGCTTCACCAAACATGGTATACAATTGATCTTTTGTTAGACCAAGTTCTTTTCTATTGTCATATTTCAACTGACACGCTTTGGCCATGTATGTCCCTTTTGGTGTAACAGAAGGAAAAAACTCTGCACGCTCTTCCCATAGCTTAATCATATCATTGATAAAAGCAACTTGTTCTGCAGCAGTTGATGTTTTAATTTTATGTTTTAATATACGCTCACCATAAATAAATATAGCTTTGTTAAATCTAGGATTTCTGTTTCGAAGTTCCATCCAAGGTGTATAGGCTGCCTCATAGTTTTTGGATTTAACATATTCACTAAAAATAGATAGCGACTGTAAGTCTTGCTCATTTTGAGCAAAAACGTTGGAAATACTTAATGTTATGAACGCAATAAAGATTGTTAATTTAGATTTCATTTGAGATTCTATTTTAAACATAAATGTTTATAATTAATTAAATTTTCTTTTTTCAAACCATCGGTCGTTAAGCGACAAACTTATATTTACATTGAAAAAGTTTTCTTGTACCAAGTTTGAGACTGTGGTACCACGCTGACCAATTTCAAATGCAACATTGGCATTAGAAAATAATCGACCGACTGGTAAACCTACTCCAAAAGATATGCCAAGTTCGTTTATGGACTCATTATTGACCACCAATCCTGTTTGTTCTAGGCGCAATCCTGCTCTGTAGACTATACGTTTCCAGTAACTTCCAAAAGAATCGTATTTTGGAATATAAAACCCTCCAATAGAAAGTGTTGATGCGTCTTTAAAAGTAGCATTATCAATTGAAATAAATCGATTTGAAAAATCCGAGGCTTTTAAAAATGTATAATCAATACCTGCAAACCATTTTCTTGGGCGACCAATGCCAATGCCAAAACTTGTTTTAGATGGTATTGACAAATTGGTGTCAGATAAACCCAATGCCGCCAAATCAACTTCAGAGGATGTAATAACATATTCTTTATCCTGAGAGTCAATTGTTATGGTTGCAAATTGACTCTGATTCACAGAATTTAAATTTGCTTGAGGTGTGTGCGTGGCGGTAGCCATTATTTCTAACTTTTGAGAAATCTTTTTGGTAAATGCCAATCCAAAATTGAATGAAAATCCACTTAAATCTGAACGTTTGACCTCACGGCTTTGAAATTGTAGTAAATCCCCTTCGTCGTTATAACCAAAGGCAATAGTAGTGTTGGTGATACTACCAAAATTATATTGAAAATCAAATCCAATTTTTAAATCTTTTGTCAGTTGATAACCTGTGCCCAAAAATACTTTATTAATACCGCCTTCACCTCGGTAGCGGTACTGAAGAAAACCTTCTTCATCTCTAGACTGAAGTTTATACCCTACAGAAGAATAAGGAATAAGTCCAAATCCAATTCCAAATTTCCCAGTAGGCATCACAAGGGCTAAATAATCTACAGAGGAATCATCAGCTTTGTCTTTTGCTGAAGATGTCTTAAGGTTTGTAGAAGAAAAGCTTGTACCAATGGCAAATTTTACAGGACGCGCTTCGTTGTTGTAGAGTGATAAATTTTTACCTGTGTAAGACGCTGGATTTCTTAAGTTGATATGAATACTATCGGTGTAAACACTAATTCCACCCATGCCTTGATTCTCTACAGTACCTTTAAATTTTAGGCTTCCAATTCCATAAAATGAGTAGGGAGAGCTAGTACCTTGTTGTGCTTGAGTAAAAGTTGAAAACACAACGATTGTACAAATTATAAACTTTTTTATCATGAGTTTGTGTTATAGTCTAGTAAAAAATTAAGTCCTTCCAAAAGAAAATTTGAGTTCGCAAATATGCTAATTTTAAATTGTTTACGCAAGAAATTAGCATCACCACCCGTTAAAATAACTGTTAAATCCGAATAATCTGATGAATAGGTTGAAATAACGCCTAGTATTTCTTGTACAATTCCATGCACTACTCCACTATGAATAGAGCTTTCTGTGGTTATCCCAATATATGAATTTAAGTCTGATGGCTGTAGTAAAGGGAGTTGTGCAGTTTGATTGTAAAGCGCTTTGTATCGCATTTGTAAACCGGGTGAAATTGCCCCACCCAAATAATTAGCATTAGCGTCTACAAAATCATAAGTTATACATGTTCCTGCATCTATAATTAGAGTATTAGTATTTGGGTACTGCTGAGTTGCTGCCGCTGCAAGAGCCAAACGATCCAATCCTAATGTATCTGGTGTCTTATACAAATTCTTAAAGGGCATTTTGAGTTTGCGATGTAATACATAAATCTTGCCATACTTCGATAATTCAGAAAAAAGTCTGTCGGTAAACTCAATTACGGAGGAAACCAATAATTGCTCTATCTTCAAGTACTGTTTGCATATTTTACTGACCACAGCAGGCAAATTTTCTACACTACAACGCCTTGTTTCAATAAGCTTATTTTGCTCAAAAACAGCGAGTTTAGTACTAGTATTTCCAATATCAATTATAAGATTCATCTCCAATTTTAGAGTGTAAATTTACAAAACCATTTTTTTAAAAATTTACTTTGGGAATATTAAAATTGCATTATATTTGCATTCGCTAATAGCGGGGTACCTTAGCTCAGTTGGTAGAGCAACGGACTGAAAATCCGTGTGTCCCTGGTTCGATTCCTGGAGGTACCACAAAAAAACCCACTTTGTAAAGTGGGTTTTTTTATGCTCTTAAAGATACTTAAACATATCTTTCACCAAAGCATTCAAATCAAATTCTGGTGTCCAACCCCAATCCTTTTGTGCAAAAGAGTCATCAATACTACTGGGCCAACTATCGGCAATCGCTTGACGAAAATCTGGGTTATATTTTATTTTAAAACTCGGATGATGTTTTACAATTGATTCATACAATTCTTTAGGAGTAAAACTCATTGCCGATAAATTATAAGATGATCTTATTTTAATGGCGCTTTCATCAGCATTCATCAGCTCTAATATGGCTCGAACAGCATCGTCCATATACATCATTGGAAGCGCAGTATCTTCAGATAAAAAACATTCGTAAGTTTCGTTTACCAACGCCTTGTGAAAAATATCTACGGCATAATCCGTTGTACCACCACCTGGCATGGATTGCCAACTAATTAATCCAGGAAAACGCAAACTACGAACATCAACATTATAGTTTTTGTGATAATAGTCGCACCAACGTTCACCTGCAAGTTTTGAAACACCATACACTGTAGAAGGTTCCATAATTGTATGTTGTGGGACATTTATTTTTGGCGATGATGGACCAAAAACTGCAATACTTGAGGGCCAAAAGATATGTTTTATATGTCCTAATTTTGCTAAATTCAAAACATGAAATAGAGAAGTCATGTTTAAGTTCCATGCTTTTTCTGGTCGTTTTTCGGCATTAGCACTAAGCATTGCTGCCATCAAATAAACAGTATCAATTTTATGGGCTTTAACAATTGATAAAATTTGATCAAAATCAGTAGCATCAATCGGCTCAAAAGGGCCTTGCGCAAGTAATTCTTTACTCGGCTTTTTGATATCACTTGCCACGACTGCAGAAGCGCCATATAGGTGGCGTAGCGAAGCTGTAAGAACAGATCCTATCTGACCAGAAGCGCCTATAATGAGATGTTTGGATTGATTTTTCATTGTTTGTATATTGTTTAAATTTGGGACTTTGAAACTTTAATAATCTAAAAAATATTAGAAAAATATCTAATTTATTATCATATTTGTTTGAATCAATTTTTGAACAAATATGACTTTAAAACATATCAAATGTAACATTTTTTTTACGATCGGTTGTTTGTCATTGATTCTCCTAATAAGTTGTAAATCTGAACAAAATGCGGAATCAAAAATTGAAACTACAACTTCTGAAAAATCTCCGGTAAAAAAAATTAAACAAAATACACAACACAACGTTTCCCTAGAAATTGATGATGCCGCCTTGGTTGAATTGGATCAATGGACCTCTTTTTTTGTACTTCAAAAAGAAATTGTAAAACTAGAACAAAATAAAGCCAATGGATTTCAAGAAAACGAAAAAAGGATAGAAACCTATTTTAAAGGATTAAATCTAAATATTCCTGGAATTTTTAACACCAATACCATTTGGGCTCGGCTAAAAGTTTTAGAAACTGAAATTTACCTCTACAATGAAATTTTTAATACCAATGGATCACAAGAGCTTTTAAAAATAGCTCGAAAAAATATAGCTTTAGCTTATCAAAATCTTGTACGGCAAATCAATAAAACTCACCAAAAAGCAACACAAAATATAGATAAATAGCTTAAATCCATTGACTCAAAAAAAAATGTTCTATTAATTTCCTTGTATTTCTGTAACAATTTTTGTTCTTTAATAGTCTTATAACAGAAACTAATCTATAAACAAATCAATAAATCTTATGAATTTCAAACAAAAAATCTTTGTAGCACTACTTGGTTTTTTTGGTGTCATTGCATGTAAAAATGACGCAAAAAGTACAAGTGATCTAGAAAAAATTCCAGGAATTATTCTAGAAAATATGGACACTAGCGTAGATCCTAAAGACAATTTTTACGACTATGTTAATGGTAATTGGGTAAAAACAAATACGATTCCAGACGATGAAACACGTTGGGGTGGTTTTGGTGTTTTAAGGAAATCGACTCGAAAAGATGTTTTAGACATCATCACTATTTCTAAAGAACTGGGAACTTACGCCGATGGCACCGATCAGAAAAAAGCACTCCTTGTGTTCGAATCTGAACTTGATACAGTAGCAAGAGATCAGGCAGGAATTACCCCAATTCAACCGCTTTTAAAGGCCATCAATGGAATACAAAACCTTTCTGATTTACAAACTGTATATGCCTCCACTGTTGGTGTTTCTGCACCTTTTGCAGGAATTGGCGCCAATGCAGATTTAAATGATAGTAGCACCAATACGGCCTGGGTTTACCCTGGAGGACTAGGACTTCAACGCGACTACTATGTCGATCAAGATGATAAAACCAAAGAAATTAGACAACAGTATGTAGCACATGTTGCTCGCATGTTTGAGTTTATCAACTACTCCAAAGAAGATGCACAATCAGCAGCTGAAAAAGTGCTGGCTTTAGAAACACAATTGGCTACACCACGTTTGGATAAAGTACAAAGCAGGGACATTAGAAACTTTAACAATCCAAAAAGCGTTCAAGAACTCAACGCAATGACGCCTACTATTGATTGGGTTAAATTCATGAAAGACCTTGGTGTTTCAGAAATCCCAGAACAAGTTTTGGTCATGCAACCAAAATATATGGCAGAACTTAATACTTTCCTTTCTTCAACGGCAATAGAGGATTTAAAAACATTAATGACATGGAGTACTCTGGACAATGCAGCGGGCTATTTAACCACAGAAATTGAAGAAGCCAATTGGGATTTTTACAGCAAAACACTTCGTGGTGCTAAAGTTCAACGTGATGCTGAAGAACGTGCATTAGGAACAGTCAATGGAAGTGTTGGAGAGGCCATTGGAAAACTATATGTTGAAGCAAAATTTCCGCCAGAAGCAAAAGCAAAAGCCGAAAAAATGATTGCTAATGTCATTAAAGCCTTCCAATTGCGTATTGAAAAATTGGATTGGATGGGTGAAGAAACAAAGGCTAAAGCCATCGAAAAACTCGATAAATTTACCGTGAAAATTGCGTATCCAGATGAGTGGGAGGATTATTCAGAGCTCAATATTAAAGAAGGCAATAGTTTTGCAGACAACATGTTAGCCGTTTCTGAATGGGGTCTAAAAAAGAACCTCGCAGAAATTGGACAACCTGTAGATAAATCAGAATGGGGTATGCCGCCACAAACAGTGAATGCTTATTTTAACCCATTAAACAATGAAATAGTGTTTCCAGCCGCTATTTTACAACCACCATTCTACAACTACACGGCTGATGAGGCTGTAAATTATGGAGGCATTGGCGCTGTTATTGGACATGAAATTTCACATGCTTTTGACGATTCAGGGGCGCGCTTCGATGGTGATGGAAACGTGAACAACTGGTGGACTGAAGAAGACCTTAAAGAATTTGAAAAACGTGGTAATGCTTTAGCCGATCAATACAGTAAAATTGAAGTATTGGATGATGTGTTTATCAATGGTAAATTTACGCTTGGCGAAAATATTGGAGACCTTGGCGGTGTTCTTGGCGCATATGACGGACTGCAACTTTTCTTTAAAGAAAATGGACGTCCCGAACCTATTGATGGATTTACTGCAGAGCAACGCTTCTTTATGTCATGGGCAACCGTTTGGCGCACACTTACCAGAGAAGATGCATTACGCACACAAATCAAAACTGACCCACATTCTCCTGGCATTTACAGAGCAACTCAACCCCTTAAAAATATCGATGCTTTTTATGAAGCCTTTGACATCAAAGAAGGTGATGGTATGTATCTTGCTCCGGAAGATCGTGTTCGAATTTGGTAATCACTTAAAATTAAACATAAAAAAAAGCCGCATACTTTGCGGCTTTTTTTATGAATTTAAAAATCAAATTTATTGATTTTCCAAGGCCGATTTTTGATTTGAAATGGCATTTTTAGCTAGTGTTGCTAAATTAAATTCTGGCGCTAATGACAAAGCTTCGTCCAAAATAACAATGGCTGCATCATGATTTGTCTCAGGGTTTTCTCTAAACTTTGCAATTGCTTTTAGATATAAAAACCCAGCTTTTATCGGTACTTGATAAGGTGTTTGTGTTTCATAGTAAGGCTTCATCATTTCATCCGTACTGTTTGCAATTCCATAGGTGATATTTGTATTAGCACCAATTATATCATCAATTTGGATTTTTAAATCGGCCAACTCATAAGCCAAACCTACACTAGGGTTGCGCTGAAATAATACCTCATAGTGTTCCAGAGCACGGGCCGGCTCATTTAAGGACTTTAAACTTACAGCTTTGACCTCAACGGCCATATCAGAATCTGTATCTTCTTTTTGAATTCCCAAAATATTAAGTGCTTGAATGTATTTTCCTTCATTCATATATAATGCGGCCAGCGTATCTTGTCGAGCTTCATTGGGCTCCAAAACCAATAAGTGGGTCATGGCGTTAATAATTCCCTGCACATCACCATGCTTTTGCATTTGAGCATAGTACGCTTTATAGTGGCTAAGTAGATCCGAATTGGATTGTGCAAATCCAAATTGAAAAACACCACAAAAAAATAATGGAAGAGCAATATATTTAAATTTCATAAGCTAGTAATTTTAAAGCCTCAAATGTAATGGATTTTTTTTTAAATAATTGCAATGAAAAAAAGCACCCGGAGAGGGTGCCTTTTCAAATTAACCAATTTAACTTTTAAAAAAATGTAGTAAAATAAATTACTGTTGTAAACATACAGCACAATAACACTTCTTGCAAGCGTCATGTAACAAACGGCCATTTGATGTAATAAACGGCCATCTGACGTAATATTCGGGAAAAATTTACCAAAAAAAGTAGCTAAAAACACCACTTTTTAAGACCATTTTTGCCAAAAAAAAGTGCAAAAACGTCAATTTTGGAGTTCACCTGAGTTTTTTTTGAAAAAAAATAGAGCTTTTTTAAAACCAAAAAAGAGCATTAATCACGTTTTACTAAAGCAAAGAAATCATTTTCGAGAGGTAAATACCCTTGGTCATAAACAAAATAATAGGTCGTCCCTGCTTTTGTTTTATAAATACTTGTAAAATAATTAAAATCAAAACCCAATGCTATAAGTTGTGCTCGGGATTTCTTTGTTTTTTGATCGGGGTTTAGTTGTTCTAAAATTCGCCTGTTTTTTCGCAATCGATTATTGATGTTACGCATCAAATTTTTTTGGTCTTTGTTCATGCGGTTATTGTAGGTATTGCGGCAACCATCACTGCAAAACTTTTTGTCGGTGCGGCCTACAATTTTTTCACCACATTCTGGGCATTGTTTGGAACTCATGATGTTTTTAGTTTTTGTAAAACTACAAAATATTCAATTACAAACGACAACAAACGATTACAAATGGAAGTAAACAACAAACTACCGATTAAAATAAAAGTCCCAATGTATGTTTGCGGTGTCGAATCGTTCGATAGTATAACTGTTAAACCATTAAAAATAAACATTATGAACACACTTAGAAACAAAGTACAGTTAATTGGGAACTTGGGCAACGACCCAGAAATCATCACTTTAGAAAGTGGTAAAAAACTAGCAAAATTTTCATTGGCAACCAACGAGTATTACAAAGACAAAGACGGTCAAAAACAAACCAAAACAGAATGGCATAATGTTGTGGCATGGAACAAAACAATAGAGATTATAGAGCAATATGTTTCAAAAGGCAAAGAAATTGCTATTGAAGGTAAGCTCAGTACCCGAAGTTATGAAGATAAAGAAGGTCAAAAACGCTATACCACAGAAGTCATAGTTAATGAACTATTATTACTGTAAAATACATTCATCTATACAGCTAAAAAAACCCACTTTATGTGGGTTTTTTTATCACAATCTTATCATCTTAAGAAGAATCTCGTTCAGAAAGCGTTGAATCAATCACCACAGAATGGTCCGTATTGGATTTATTTTCAAGCTGCTCCAACAGTAGTGTTGCTGCTGTTTTCCCCATCGTATAGCTATGCTGATTAATGGTTGTGAGTTCTGGTGCTAAGTAAGGCGCCATACGTTCACTAACATATCCAATTACCGCCATATCCTCTGGGATTTTTTTGTTGTGTTCTCTAGCTACTTTATAGGATGCAAAAGACGCATCGGTATCCAAAGCAATAACTGCATCTACGGGATTACTTTTGATATGATCTTTAAAAACTTGTGCGATACCTTTGCGATCGGACTCTAATACAACAGGAGCAAAACCTGCTTCTTGAATCGCTTTTTTATACCCCTCTGTTCGTTTTTTTCCAACATTCAAATTATTGATAGCAGACAACAAAACTATATTTTTTCTATGCGATTTAATCAAACCTTGTGTGGCTTCAGAAATGGCTGTGTAATCGTTGGTTGTTACCTTTGTACATGGGATAGAATCAATGACACGATCGAACATCACCATAGATTTTTCATCACTAATGGCATCTTGAAAGTGACTAAAATCTTCTAATGTTTGGGTTTCTTCAGAAACGGCAACAATAAATCCATCAACCACACCATTACTAAGCATATCAAAATTATCCACTTCTTTGTCGTGGGATTCTTTGGTTAAACACACAATGGTGCTATATTTTGTTTGAGAAATTACACTTTCTATACCGTACAAAGCACGTGCAAAAAAGCTATTTTGAACCGATGGAATCACCACAGCTATGGTGTTGGTACGTCCAGATTTTAGCCCTAAAGCAATTTTATTTGGACGGTAGTTATGCAATTTTGCCAGTTCGACAATACGTTGTTTTGTAGCATCACTAATTTCATGACTGTCATTAAGTGCTTTTGAAATTGTTGAAATTGATACGCCTAGGATTGAAGCTAATTCTTTTAGTGTTATATTGCTACGCGCCATAAGTTATTTTATTAAAAAAAAGGTCCTCAACTTATTAGAAAAGCTGAGAACCAAAAATACAAATTAATTAATTAATATCATTACTCAGAATAGGCACTCATGCCATGTTCGTGAATATCTAGTCCTTGAATTTCTTCTTTTTCGCTAACGCGAATTCCCATAATTTTCTTCAAACCGCCAATAATGAGAATAGAGGTCACGATACATGCTCCAGCATAAGCTCCAACGCCGATCAATTGGCTTACAAATTGTTCTGTAGAAGCAAGTGCGCCAAAAATTCCTACGGCAAGTGTTCCCCAAATACCACAGACCAAATGTACCGCAATAGCACCAACAGGATCATCAAGTTTTAATCGGTCAATAAATGATACCGCAGTGACGATAAGAAGACCAGCAATTGCTCCAATCCAAACCGCATCGGCAGGACTCATTTGATCGGCACCAGCAGTAATTCCTACAAGACCACCTAAAATTCCATTGAGAAACATGGTTAAATCCAAATTTTTGAACACAATCGTAGATGCAATTGCAGCAAAAACACCTCCAGCAGCAGCGGCAATACATGTTGTGACGAGTGTCAATGATGTCAATTCTGGATCTGCAGAAAGTACCGATCCGCCATTAAATCCAAACCAACCTAACCAAAGTACAAGTACCCCAGCCGTAGCCAATGGTATGTTGTGACCAGGGATAGCTTGCACTTTTCCATTTTTAATTTTTCCAATTCTTGCGCCTAACAAAATAACAGCAACAAGAGCGGCCCATCCACCAACAGAATGAACTAGTGTTGACCCTGCAAAATCGTAAAATGGTGTTTCAAGTTGTTGCAAGAAGCCACCACCCCATTTCCATGAGCCTAAAATTGGATAAACAAATCCTACATAAAGAACTGTAAAAATCATAAAAGGTCCGATTTTCATACGTTCAGCAACAGCTCCAGACACAATGGTTGCCGCCGTAGCAGCAAACATGCCTTGAAACAAAAAGTCAGTCCAATAGGTATACCCTTCATTGTAAGCCAAATTTAAAGCGCCGTTTACAAGCGGTGCTTCTAATCCAAATCCAGCAAATCCAAAAACACCCAAAGCACCCTCTGCAAACCCAGGATACATCAAGTTGAACCCAACAATACCATAAAGCAATAGGCCTGATGTAATGATAAAAATATTTTTAAATAATATGTTGATTGCATTTTTTTTGCGTGTTAAACCAATTTCTAAAAAGGCAAAACCTGTATGCATAAAAAACACAAGAGCTGTACAGATCATCATCCATACATTGTTCGCTAATAATTCCATAATTTATTATCTTAAAAGTTATATTGGTTTGATTTAATTTAAGGTTTCGCCGCCTTTTTCTCCGGTGCGTATGCGATACGCTTCATTGATGTCACTTACAAATATTTTTCCATCACCCACTTCACCAGTCGCTCCAGCCTCAAGAATGGCTTTAATGGTAACATCCAAAAAGTCATCATTGACAACTATTGATAAATACCGACGTTGGATATCGCTTGTACTGTAGGCTACTCCACGGTACACATGACCTTCTTTTTCATTGCCCAATCCAGTTACGTCCCAGTACGAAAAGAAATTTACTCCGACCTCATGCAGGGCTTTCTTAACCGCAGAAAATTTTGATTTTCTAATGATCGCTTCTACTTTTTTCATAATTAATTAAATTTTTTTTTGAATTCAAAAATATTTAAAATTGAAATACCCCCTATAAAAAAATACCTTTAAATATAAATATTTATCAAATAAGTAATTAACACCCTATTTTTTATAGGGATAAACAAAAAAAGTATATAAAAAATAAAAAAGCCTTAGAGTTACCTAAGGCTTTTTCATCAAACAAACAAAACAAAAATAATATGTAGTATTATGGGTTATTCTTTAGAAATAACAATAAAATTAAATTATTCTCTAGTTCTTTTTCCTGGATAAGCTATTGAGCCGTGTTCTGAAACATCCAATCCAGCAATTTCTTCTTCTTCGGTTACACGCAATCCAATTGTTGCTTTAAGAATACCGAATACGATGAAAGACAGCACAACTGCCCAAACCATGTATGATAGTGCACCTGCTAATTGCGCCACAAATTGAGCTGAACCGCCACCGTTGAACAATCCGATTGCTTCTTCACCATTAACCCCCCAAAGACCAATAACAACTGTTCCCCAGAATCCAGCAACACCATGTACAGAAGCTGCACCAATAGCATCATCAATTTTAAGTTTTTTCTCAATAAATTCGATAGAAAATACAACAATAACACCACCAATAAGACCTGCAAGTACAGCACCGCCCTCAGTCATGTTTCCACATCCTGCAGTAATACTGACCAATCCTGCTAAAGCACCATTTAAGGTTTGAGCTAAGTTTGGCTTTCCATACCAAATCCAAGTTGTGATAAGCGCACCAAGTGCACCAGCAGCAGCAGCCAAATTCGTTACAACAACCACAGCAGAAGCAGCAACAGCATCATCACCGCCCCAAGCTAATTGAGATCCACCATTAAACCCAAACCACCCCAACCAAAGGATAAACACCCCTAGCGTTGATAAAATTTGGTTGTGCCCTGGAATTGGAACAACTTTACCATCTACATATTTTCCAATTCGTGGCCCTACCATAAAAGCAGCAACAAGAGCAGCAAAACCACCCACACCATGAACAATAGAAGACCCTGCAAAATCAATAAACTCTGCATCAAAAGTGGTGTTTAACCATCCACCGTTCCATTCCCATCCCCCAGCAATTGGGTAAACGAAAGCAGTCATAACTACTGTAAAAATAGCATACGTAGAATATTTTGTACGTCCTGCAATAGCTCCAGAAACAATTGTTGCAGCAGTAGCAGCAAACATGGTTTGGAAGAATAAATCTGCACCATCACCCTGAAGTATACCACTCCAGAAGAACCATCCGTTAGACGAATCACCATACATTAACGAGTACCCTACAAACCAGTACGTTAGCGACCCAACACAAATGTCAAGTAAATTTTTCATTGCGATGTTTACCGCATTTTTTGAGCGTGTCATTCCAGACTCTACTAATGTAAAACCAGCCTGCATGAAGAATACTAATATCCCAGATAATAGCATCCATAACATCCCCATATCGCCTTCTACAGAAGCTGTGTCCTGTAAAATCATTGGGATGTGTGTAAATAATGAATGTAACATAATTAAATTTTTTATTAATAACTAAAACTATATATAGTTAAATTGGTTAATTTTTGTCAAAAATATATTATTCTGTATTTATACCCCATAAAAAACAGGGTAAATATTTTATTTTTATTAATATTATAATTTAAACCCCCTAAATTTAGGGGGTATTTAAAATTAATTATTCTTTTTTGTGAATTAAGCCCTTATTGGACTTTTCATAGATGCTGAAACAATACTGAAACAAGTTCAGTATGACGTATAGGTTTTTCTATTGTGTCATAATTAATAACATTGTCATACTGAACGTGTTTCAGCAAAAAAAAAAGCCTGCCCAAATTGGGCAGGCTTCGTGTGCAGTTCAACACTTCTAAAAAAACTGCACGGTGACTAACTTAATAATTATGAAAAATGAAAAGTGTTATTTAGCGTTTTGTAATGATAAACTCACTACGTCTATTTTGTTCATGAACCTCATCAGGACACTGTACGCCATTACTACAATGGTTAACCAACTGTGTTTCGCCATAGCCACGACCTGTAAGTCGGCTACGACTAATCCCTTTATCTACCAAATATTGAATGGTTGATCTGTTACGTCTTTCAGACAAGGCCATATTATACGCATCCGAAGCTCTACTATCTGTATGTGAACGCACATCAATCTCCAATGTTGGGTACTGGTTCATGATGCTTACGACTTTGTTAAGTTCTCGACAAGAATCAGACCTTATAAATGATTTATCCAAATCAAAATAAATTGGATTTAAGAAAATGGCCAAGTCAGTTCCGGGAGTTAAAGCCGCTGCTGGAATATCTTCAAGTTTACTTTCGTCTACTTCTAAGTCCATCGCTACTAAAGCTGCTGAAGCCGCTGTTCCTATAATGGTACCATCTGTAGACGTTACATCTTTTCCTGCTGTTGTTGAAGCATCTTGCCAAACAGGGATTTTACATCCAACTGCGCAGAGGCATCTGGTGTGGCTGTACCGACACCGACCTGTGCAAAGCCAATTACTGAGCAACAAAAACTCAGTGCAAAAAGTAATTTTTTCATATTCATGTGTTATTTGTTTATTTTAGGTTTTGGGTTTTAAATTTTCTAAATGTTAAACTGAAACGAGTTCAGTATGACGTATTAGTGTCAGGACATAATGAACCGCTTCCGAGCTGGAATACAAACTAAGGTTAGTCTTAGAATGATTTAATTGCCCAGTTGCGGTTCTTCTGTCCTTCCCCTCACCCCAAAGCTTTTGGTCTTGCCCCGACCCTCTGGCCACACAGTGTGTTGTGCTGGTAAGAGAATGACATATACAGCAGCAAGGTGTGACTTTCGTCTTATTTGGTAACTCACTCAAGTCAAGTGCGCTACTGAACCCCAAAAAGGGAAAGCCACATGCCCCCTGATAATGCTGCTGTAATGATTCTTCAATAGCAAATGTGCTATTATAACTTGTTGTAGTATATGTTATGTTTGGGGCCATGTCATATTATTTTTTTGCTGAAAACTACGCTAGGTAGTTCGTCATAGGACAAAGTAAAAACACATTTCAAAAAAAAACAAGTGTCATGTAATATCGCATGGAGTTGACGTAATAAACGGGCGTATTTACGTCATAAGTGGGAAAAATGAGTTATTTTTTTAAGGCATTTTTGGGCAAAAAGAAGCACGAAAAAGGACTAAAAACGCAGATTTTTGTGATTGAGGTCCTGAAACATGTTGATGTTTATGTTCCAAAAGAGCATCCAACACTTTACTCACTTCTGCAAAG
>Ga0233396_1000044_pt1 | contig 59387 bp, 58 predicted proteins | sample 32DmetaG_FD_183169 | JGI IMG/M metagenome (GOLD analysis project Ga0233396, IMG submission 183169) | Seawater microbial communities from Monterey Bay, California, United States - 32D | ecosystem: Environmental > Aquatic > Marine > Coastal | place: USA: California | collected 2016-10-19 | reverse complement strand
CTGAAAAAGAAACTTTGGTATCAGGAAGAACACTTGGATTCCATGCTGAAATAAGCATTCTTCTTGAGTTTGGATTTATTTTAAGTGTATTGATTACTTCTTGAATTTGATCAAGTCCCTCACTATTCCAGTTACGCCATTGATGACCATAAACAGGGCCTAAATCTCCATTTTTATCTGCCCATTCATTCCATATACGTACACCATTTTCTTTTAAGTAAGCTATATTGGTAGTTCCTTTCAAAAACCAAAGTAACTCGTGAATAACTGATTTAACATGAATTTTTTTAGTAGTAACTAATGGAAATCCATCAGATAAATCAAAACGCATTTGATATCCAAATACGCTTTTTGTTCCAGTACCGGTTCGATCTGATTTTTCAATTCCTTTTTCTTGAATATGTTTTAAAAGAGTTAAATATTGCTTCATGTAATCTATTTAGTCAAAAATAGAAGCATTTAATAAATTTAAAAACTTAAAATAATAAAGTTTATAAAAAAAAATTAACAATAAATGATTCAGCTTTTTCGCTTAGATAATTCATCTCTTACACGAGCAGCTTTTTCATAGCTTTCTTGATTTACAAGTTTTGTCAATAGTGTCTTTAGTTTGGGAATAGAAAGCTTTTTTAGGTCTCCAATTTCTTCTTTTGTATTACTTTTTTCAGTAACGAAATTTTGAATCCAATTATCCTCAGATATTTTTTTAGAACTTCCTGATACAGCAGCTGTAAATCCTGCCTTTTTAAGGATGTAATCATAAGTATAAATGGGGGCTTTGTATCTTAAGGCTAATGCGATAGCATCAGAGGTCCTCGAATCAATGATTTCTTCAATTTTATCTCGCTCACAGATCAAACTAGCATAAAATACACCATCTACAAGTTTATGAATTATAACTTGCTTTACTAATATATTAAAACGTTCAGCAAAACTTTTAAAAAGGTCATGAGTTAAGGGTCTACCTGGTTTTATCTCTTGCTCCAGCGCTATTGCAATAGATTGTGCTTCAAAACCTCCAATTATAATTGGTAGTTTTCTCTCTCCATCTTCTTCGCTTAAAATTAATGCATAAGCACCAGTTTGGGTATCACTGTATGAAATTCCTTTTACTGACATTTGTATTAACTTCATCTTAGAATTATTAATTTTTTTAATATAGTTTAGAATATATTTACTTTCTACAAACGTATATTTTCCTTGTTTATTGAGTAGAATTAATATATAATTAATGATTAAATTTGCATCCAAATGTAATTATAATGAAAACCATTCAATTTAGAGAAGCAATTGCTCAAGCTATGAGCGAAGAAATGAGAAGGGATGATACAATTTACCTTATGGGAGAAGAAGTTGCCGAATATAATGGTGCTTACAAGGCATCCAAGGGAATGTTAGATGAGTTCGGTGAAAAACGTGTTATAGATACTCCCATTTCTGAGGCTGGATTTTCTGGAATAGGTGTTGGTTCCACAATGACTGGAAATCGTCCAATTATTGAGTTTATGACATTCAATTTTGCTTTAGTAGGGATTGATCAAATTGTCAATAATGCTGCAAAAATTCGACAGATGTCAGGTGGACAGTTTCCTTGTCCAATAGTTTTTAGAGGTCCTACCGGTTCTGCAGGACAGCTTGGAGCAACCCATTCTCAGGCCTTTGAGAGTTGGTATGCAAATTGTCCGGGATTAAAAGTGATTGTTCCTTCAAACCCCTATGATGCAAAAGGCTTATTGAAATCAGCTATTCGTGACAATGATCCAGTAATTTTTATGGAGTCAGAGCAAATGTATGGTGATAAAGGAGAAGTTCCTGAGGGAGAATATACTTTACCCTTAGGTGTTGCTGATATCAAGAGATCTGGGAAAGATATCACATTAGTTACTTATGGAAAAATGTTAAAAGAAGCTTTAAAAGCCTCTGAGGAATTAATTAAAGAAGGAATTGATACTGAGATAATCGATTTACGAACCATTAGACCAATGGATTATGAAGCAATATTTGAATCTGTAAAAAAAACTAATCGTTTGGTAATACTCGAAGAGTCTTGGCCATTTGGAAATATTTCTACTGAGATCACCTATCAGGTACAAAATGAAATTTTTGATTACCTAGATGCACCGATTGAAAAAATTAATACAGCTGACACTCCAGCACCTTATTCTCCAGTACTATTAAAAGAATGGTTGCCTAATCATGATGATGTCATTAAGGCAGTAAAAAAAGTAATGTACCATTAATAAATATATCATACCTGCTATAATTTTGGATTTTTAAAAACCTTAAAACCTCATTTAAAATTGGTTTTGTATTCTAGATTGTTTTACTACTTTTACGCACACTTTCAAACAACACAATATCATGGAATTATTAATAAAGTTTTTACCTGCATTCGGAGTTTTAGCCCTACTATTTGTTTTTATAAAGAATAGTTGGGTTTCTAAACAAGAGGCAGGTAACGAAAAGATGGTACGTATAGCATCAAATATTGCAGACGGAGCCATGTCTTTTTTAAAAGCAGAATATAAAATATTATCCATATTCGTTGCTGCCGTTGCTGTTCTTTTATTTTTTAAAGGACAAGCAGAAGTCGGTTCCAACGGAATGGTAGCAGTATCTTTTATTGTTGGAGCTATTTGTTCTGCTCTAGCAGGTTTTATCGGCATGAAAGTGGCTACAAAAGCTAATGTAAGGACCACTAATGCTGCTCAAACTTCTTTAGGTAAAGCTTTGGAAGTAGCTTTTGCAGGTGGAGCCGTAATGGGCTTGGGAGTTGTAGGTTTGGGTGTTTTAGGACTTAGTGGCCTTTTTGCAATTTACAGTGGTCAAGGTTGGGAAATTACAGAAATACTAAACGTACTCTCAGGATTTTCATTAGGGGCATCTTCTATTGCTTTATTTGCTCGTGTTGGAGGAGGTATTTATACAAAGGCAGCCGATGTAGGCGCTGATCTTGTAGGTAAAGTAGAAGCAGGTATTCCTGAAGATCATCCTTTAAACCCAGCAACTATTGCAGATAATGTTGGAGATAATGTTGGTGACGTTGCTGGAATGGGAGCAGATCTTTTTGAATCTTATGTTGGTTCTATAATAGGTTCAATGGTACTTGGAGCTTTAATTATCACTCCAGATTTTGATGGTCTTGGAGCAGTTTATTTACCCATGGCTTTAGCTGCAATAGGAATTGTAATGTCTATTATTGGAACTTTTTTTGTACGAGTAAAGGAAGGTGGTTCTCCTCACGCTGCACTTAACTTTGGAGAGTTTGGTTCTGCTGGGTTAATGTTGGTATCTTCTTATTTTATTATTAACGCTTTTATTCCTGAATCACATCCTGAATTGCCTTTCGGTTCTATGGGTGTTTTCTACGCTACAATTGCTGGATTAGTATCTGGATTAGCTGTTGGAAAAGTAACAGAATATTATACGGGTACTGGGTATAAGCCAGTAAATTCTATAGTTAAGCAATCTGAAACTGGAGCTGCAACAAATATTATTGCTGGTTTAGGTGTAGGGATGATGTCTACGGCAATTCCAATAATTTTAATTGCTGCTGCAATTTTAGTATCACATCACTTTTCAGGATTATATGGAATTGCTATAGCTGCGGTAGGGATGTTAGCCAATACAGGAATTCAATTAGCGGTTGATGCCTATGGACCGATTTCGGACAATGCAGGTGGAATTGCTGAAATGGCAGAACTCGATCCTCAGGTTAGAGAAAGAACAGATAAACTGGATGCTGTTGGAAATACAACAGCAGCTATAGGAAAGGGATTTGCTATTGCCTCTGCTGCATTGACAGCTTTAGCATTATTTGCTGCTTTTATGAAAACCGCAGGAGTTGTGGCAATTGATGTTTCTCAACCCAAAATTATGGCGGGACTTTTATTAGGAGGGATGCTACCATTTGTCTTTTCAGCCTTATCCATGAATGCAGTTGGAAGGGCTGCAATGGCTATGATTGAAGAAGTTAGACGTCAGTTTAGAGATATTCCTGCATTAAGAGCTGCATTAGACGTGATGATTAAATATGATTCAGATATGTCCAAAGCTTCTGCAGCTGATAGAAAAATATTTGATGCAGCTGACGGAGTTGCAGAATATGATAAATGTGTTGCAATTTCAACTCAAGCTTCTATAAAAGAAATGGTTTTACCTGGAGTACTAGCTATCGTAGTACCTGTAGCAGTAGGATTCATTGGAGGTGCAGAAATGCTCGGAGGATTACTAGCAGGTGTAACTACTTGTGGAGTGCTGATGGCTATTTTCCAGTCAAATGCTGGAGGTGCTTGGGATAATGCTAAGAAAATTATAGAAGAGCAAGGTAAAAAAGGAACTGATGCACACAAAGCTGCAGTAGTAGGAGACACTGTAGGTGATCCATTTAAAGACACATCAGGTCCTTCATTAAATATCTTGCTTAAGTTGATGTCAGTAGTAGCTCTAGTTATTGCACCTAGTATCGCTATGGATCAAAATGAAGTTTCTTCTTACTTAGAGGCTAAAACTGATTCTAATACAATTGAATTTTTTATAGACAAAGCAGATCAAACAATTGAGGAAACAATTAGAGAAGAATTTTCGAAAAATTTAAAATCTGATATTAATCAGGAGTCTTTAACTACTGCCAAGATTAAAGCAATTCCTAACAATATCAATATTTTAAATAAATAGTTTCAACCTTTATTAAATTAATTTTAATAGATAAATTTAATTGATAATTGCTTTATCAACCTTAGAAATGATTTTGTTAAGATCTTCTTTATTTTCAACAAAATCAATGTCATCAACATCAATGATTATAATTTTTCCCTTGTCATAGGTTGAGGTCCAGGCTTCATATCTTTCATTAAGACGGCTTAGATAGTCAATACTTATAGAATTCTCAAATTCTCTACCACGTTTATGAATTTTATTGACTAAATTAGGAATACTACTGCGAAGATAAATCAATAAATCTGGCCCTTTAATAAGAGATTCCATTAATTCAAAAAGTTCTTGATAATTTTTAAAATCTCTTTGATTCATCAATCCCATGGACTTAAGATTGGGAGCAAAAATATGCGCATCTTCATATATCGTTCTATCTTGAACAATAGTTTTTTTTCCATTTTTAATATTTAAAAACTGCTGAAAACGACTTTTCAAGAAGTAAATCTGAAGGTTAAATGACCATCGCTCCATATGATTATAAAAATCATCTAAATAAGGATTATCGATAACATCTTCGAAATGGGCTTCCCAGGCATAATGTTTTGCTAAAAGTTCTGTAAGACTAGTTTTGCCGGCACCTATATTACCTGCTATAGCGATGTGCATAATTATGGTTTATTAATTATCTAATTGCAAAGTAGGTTCTTTTTTTTAAGAATAAAAGAGGAGTGAGTAAAAAAAAGATTTTATTATGATTGATAGATTAATTCGATAATAATAAAATTAAAAAAGTTTGTAAATAAAAAAAAAAGTTTACTTTTGCCTAATAACGAGGAAGGATTTGACTGATTGCAAACCTCGAAAAAAAAATGCTAAAGCAGTGTCGCTTTTCAAAACGCACCGTTTAAATCCTTCCTGAAAAGCAATTAAATGTCATATTTTTTTACTTCAGAATCAGTAAGTGAAGGTCATCCTGACAAGATATCAGACCAGATTAGTGATGCATTATTAGATAATTTCCTGGCTTTTGATCCTGATAGTAAGGTTGCTTGTGAAACCCTAGTCACAACTGGGCAAGTAATTTTGGCAGGAGAAGTTAAAAGTTCTACATATCTTGATGTTCAATCTATTGCTCGTGAAACTATAAATAACATCGGTTATACAAAAGGGGCTTATCAATTTAGTGGAGACTCTTGTGGGGTTATCTCATTGATACATGAGCAATCTCAAGATATTAATCGAGGAGTAGATCGCGAAGAAAAAGCTTCTCAAGGAGCAGGAGACCAAGGAATTATGTTTGGATATGCTTCTAACGAAACTGAATCTTTAATTCCCTTAGCACTTGATCTTTCACATAAAATCTTAATTGAGCTAGCATTACTCAGAAGAGAGGATAGTGAAATTAAATATTTACGTCCAGACTCTAAGTCTCAGGTAACTGTAGAATATGACGATAACAATAATCCTTTAAGAATTGACACAATAGTTGTTTCCACTCAACATGATGACTTTGATTCTAATGAAAAAGCTATGTTAGAAAAAATAAAATCTGATATGATCAATATTTTGATTCCTCGAGTTATTAATAAATCACGCTCTGATATCAAAAATTTATTTGGAAATGAAATCACCTATCACATTAATCCAACAGGGAAATTTGTTATTGGTGGGCCTCATGGAGATACTGGTTTAACTGGAAGAAAAATTATTGTCGATACGTATGGTGGAAAAGGAGGTCACGGAGGAGGAGCCTTTAGCGGTAAAGATCCAAGTAAAGTAGACCGAAGTGCAGCTTATGCCGCAAGACATATGGCAAAAAATTTAGTAGCATCAGGGCTGGCAGATGAAGTTTTAGTTCAATTGAGTTATGCTATTGGTGTTGTTGAGCCAACTTCTATTTTTGTAGACACCTATGGTAGTTCTAAAATAGACCTTAGTGATGCTGAGATTGCTGCTAAAGCCGCATCTCTTTTTGATCTGCGACCTTATGGCATTGAACAGCGTCTTAAGCTTAGAAATCCAATGTATTTAGAAACTGCCTCTTATGGACATATGGGGCGTCAGCCTGTCAAAATTACTAAAACGTTTCAATCCCCATATAACGGAAAAGTATCGAAGGAAGTAGAGCTTTTCACCTGGGAAAAATTAGATTATGTAAAATTAATAAAAAAAGAATTCCAATTATGAACACACAAATATCAACTAAAGCATTACATGCAGGGCATGATGCAAAAAATACCCAAGGAACACAAGCCGTTCCTATTTACCAGACCTCGTCTTATGTTTTTAAAGACTCTGACCATGCTGCAAATTTATTTTCGCTAGCTGAACCAGGATACATTTATACCCGTTTAAATAATCCAACCAATGATGTTTTAGAGCAACGACTTGCAGCTCTTGAGGGAGGAGTTGCAGCTGTTGCAACTGCTTCAGGAACAGCTGCCATAGCAACAACTCTGATGGTTATTTTACGAACAGGAGATCATATTGTAGCTTCAAGTAGTTTATACGGTGGCACATATAATCTCCTCGCAAATACACTTCCCCGTTTTGGGATTACAACCACTTTTGTAGATCCAGATAATCCAAATGAATTCACCAAAGCGGTAAAGTCAAATACACGTGTATTTTTTGCAGAATCTTTAGGAAATCCAAAGTTAGACGTGATAGATCTTAAATCAATTTCTGACGCTTCTAAAAAGGCTAAAGTTCCTTTCATTGTTGACAATACGGTGGCTTCACCAGCTTTGTTGAATCCTATTGAACATGGAGCTAACATAGTCATTCATTCATTGACTAAATACCTAACTGGAAACGGAACCTCAATAGGTGGTGTAATCATTGATGCTGGAACTTTTGACTGGGCTAATGGAAATTTTCCAGAATTTACAGAACCAAACCCTAGTTACCACGGACTTAATTATCATGAAGCTTTGGGAAATATTGCTTTTATTGCTAAAGTCCGTATTGAAGGACTTCGTGATTTAGGTAGCGCGCCAAGCCCTTTTAATAGCTTTCAGTCTATACAAGGAATTGAAACCTTAGACATAAGAATGAAAAAACATTCTGAAAATGCTTTAAAATTGGCCGCTTGGTTATCCACTAAAGAAGAGGTGGCATGGGTCAATTATCCTGGTTTAAAAACATCAAAGTACAATACTTTAGCTCAAAAATATTTACCTAATGGGCAAAGTGGAATTGTAACTTTTGGATTAAAAAAAGGATTTGAAGCTGGAAAAAAAGTGGCCGATCATACCCAACTGTTTTCATTATTAGCTAATATAGGCGATACTAAATCTTTAATCATTCACCCTGCAAGCACAACGCATCAACAATTAAATGAAGAGGCTCAAAAATCGACCGGGGTTACTCAAGATTTGATTCGACTTTCTGTAGGATTGGAAGACATTAAAGATTTAATAGATGATTTAGACTCTGCTTTTAAACATATTTAATGCCTATGGCAGAGATCAAAACGATTTCAATATTAGATTTTAAGACCCACTCAGGAGCTGTATTTGATTCAATTAAATTGTATTACCAACAATTTGGTAAGCAAATAGGTACAGCGCCTGTGGTGTTGGTAAATCATTCGCTTACTGGAGATTCAAAACTTACAGGGGAAGGGGGATGGTGGAATGAAATGATTGGTCCTGATAAAATCATAGACACTAATCGTTATACTGTTTTAGGGTTCAATATTCCTGGAAACGGAGTTATGGATCAAACCTTTTCTAACCCAGAAGACTTTCACGCAGGTGATATTGCTTTCCTTTTTTTAAAAGGGTTATATGATTTAGATGTTAAATTTCTCCATGCTCTCATTGGAGGATCGATTGGAGGGGGTATTGCTTGGGAAATGATTGCAATTGCACCAAAATTATGTAAATTTTTAGTGCCCGTAGCTGCTGATTGGAAGGCAAATGATTGGATTATAGCGAATACTTTTCTGCAAAATAGAATCTTGAAAAATTCTAAAAAACCTCTGGAAGATGCAAGAATACATGCTATGTTGACTTATAGGACACCACAATCTTTCGACTCTAGATTTGGAAGAACTAAAAATCAAGAACTAGAGGTATACAACATTGAAAGTTGGCTTATGTATCATGGAGATAAGTTAGCTAAGCGTTTTAATTTGAAAGCATATCAAATGATGAATCATCTTTTGGCTTCTGTTAATATTGAAAGAGAAGGCAAAAGTGTTGAAGACATAATTAAAAAAATTAATGCAGAAATCCATTTAGTAGCTATAGATAGCGATTTATTTTTTACCCCAGGGGAAGACAGAAAAACTTTTGAAATAGGTAAAAAAATTAAAAAAAATATTTTTTATCACGAACTCACTTCAATTCATGGACATGATGCATTTTTGATAGAAAATGAGAAAATGGCTCAAATTTTAGCTAAAATATTTTAATTCTAAAAATATCTAATTATGAATGTTTCATTAGAACGAATTAATGAAGATTATCTTTTCGAGGTCACCAATTCAAATGGAATGACTGTACGCCTTGATAATAAGGGTAAAACCACTGGTGAGGTTCAAGGCGTGAGTCCAATGGAACTATTACTAATGGGAGTTGCTGGCTGTAGTGCAATCGATATTGTCGCTATATTGAATAAGCAAAAAACTAATCCTAAAGTACTAAAAATGGAAGTCAAAGGACACCGCCATGAAGATGAGGTTCCAGCGTTGTTTTATAAAATTGATATTTTAATTTATTTGGAGGGTGATTTTTCAGCCGAGAAAGCAAAACGTGCCGCACAACTTTCTTACGATAAATACTGTTCTGTATCAAAGACACTTGAACCCACAGCCGAAATCTTTCATAAAGTGATCTTAAATGGAATCGAAGTCTAGCTATCTATTTGAAACAGTTAGCTTAGATCACCGTCAAGATATTTGGAACGATATTAAAAAACTATAGATGCCTAAATTACATATAATTAAAGTATTTGAGATACGTATCTTGGTGTCAGAAAATAGTTAGAGGAAATTTAAGCTGTCAAATTATTAAAAAGCTGTTCTAAACTTTCATTTTTCATCTGCAGCTTTAAAATTTTGAGTCCATTGTCATGAGCAAAATCAAAGATCACTGGCCGTAAATCTTTTTTACCCCTAATATGAATTTCATATTCAAAATCATGAGTATTTTTTACTTCTAAAACATTTGGAATACGAATAAGTGCTTCTGTTTCGAGTCGATAGTCAAAGCTTACTTCAATTATTTGTTTTTGGTCATTCCTAAGACTTTCTAATTTTTCATCTAGAATAATCTTCCCCTTATTAATTATTATAACACGGTCACAGAGAGCTTCGACTTCTTGAAGAATATGTGTCGAAAGTAAAACTGTTTTTTCTTTACCAAAACTCCGAATAAGATTACGTATTTCTAACAATTGATTTGGATCTAGACCTGTGGTAGGTTCATCTAAGATTAATAAATGAGGCTTATGAATTAGTGCTGCTGCTAAACCTACACGCTGTCTATAGCCTTTGGAAAGTATTTGAATTTTTTTGAATTGATACTCCTCTAAGCCAGTTTGCTTTATAATACTCTCAATGGGTGGATTTTTTAGACGGTACAAATCTGCAACATACTTTATGTATTCTTTGACATACATTTCTGGATAGAGTGGATTGTTCTCTGTCAAATAACCAATCTGTTTCTGGATATCCCTAAGTTCTGTTTTTAAGTCTTTTTCAAAAAGAGTACCCTTTCCTTCCCATTGTTTGTAAAAACCGGTTAATATTCTCATTAAGGTAGATTTTCCTGCACCATTGGGTCCCAGCAATCCTACAATTTCCCCTTTTTTTAATGTCAAAGAAACTTCTTTAAGGGCCATAGTACCTCCAAAGTTTTTAGAAATTTTTTCTAAGACAAGACTCATATAGTTTTTGTTTAAAGATACTTTTTTCTTTTGGCTTATTTATTCGGTTTTGAACTTCTGCTTTCAATTACTACAGTTAATAAGATTAAAGCTCCTCCTAATATACTTTTCAGATCGGGTATTTCACTCAAAAAGAAAATCCCTAATAATATTCCAAATAGTGGTTGTATGCTACTTATAATACTAACTGTACTAATTCTAAAGTGAGAAAAACTACCAAGAAAGAGTGTATGACCAATGGCTGTTGTAAATATGCCAAGTATTAGAAGATAAGGCCATTGAGACCGTATATCAATATTTGGATAGATCCAGTGAACCGGTAATAATAAAATAATGACAACTGCTAGTTGATATATCATCTGAACAGATTCATTACCCATTGCATTACTTTTTTTTAAAATTATATTTCTTAGGGAATAAGAAACAGCTGAAAAAAGACCAATTAAAAGACCTTGAGTAGAAGTATTTTGAATATTAAAATCTGGAACTAAAAAATAAATACCAAATAAAATAAGAATACCCAAAAATAAATGTCTTTTTTGAAGTTTTACAGGAAGAAATAGGGGTTCTAAAAAAACAGTTATAATAGGATATGTAAAAAGGGAAAGCATTCCAATAGCAACATTACTCCACTGTAAGGCGAAAAAGTAGGTAATCCAATGTAGGGCCATTAAAAAACCACTGCAAAAAACTGCCAAACCATATTTTTCCCATTTAATTTTAAATGTAAATTTTTTATATCGGCAATAAAGAAGCAGTATAAAAATTGCAATTAGAGATCGAAACCAAATAGAAACAGGAGGTGGAAGCAGTATGTAACGTCCCAATACTCCTGAAGTACTTATAAACAGAACGCCTACATTAAGAACCAGCAAATTATATAGATAAGGATTTTTGGATTTCAATTTTTTTGGATTTGAAATTTAAATAAACAAAAATGTTTTGATCTTTCCTTCCCTTGTAAATGCTTTATTTTTTATTAAATAAAAAGTTTAGTAATTAACATCATGAAATATTTTAAATAAATTCTTCTTAAAAAAAGGAATTAAGTAGTCTTTCCTTTTGTCAATTTTTTTTCCATTTGGGAAATATCTATATTTTTAAATAAATATAAAAAGACTCAAAAAGTGCGTACTTTTTTTAGACCATGACCTTATTTATCATGTGATTAATTATTCACAAACCAAAAAAAAACTTTAAAAATTTGTTTTTCATCAAAGCAATAGTACATTTGTGGTGATTTTTAAAAGATGAATAAAACTTTTTTTTACTATAACAACTTTTATTACTTCAACATTGAGGATAATAGGACTATATAGTATTTAAAATAACATATTAAAAAGTCCTGAGATCATCGGGACTTTTTTTTTGGATTAAAATGAAAGCAAAAATAAAAGTAGCAATACAGGGAAAAAAAGGATCTTTCCATCATATAGTAGCTCAGCGTTACTTTGGAAATCAATTATCCTTAGTCACTTGTGAAACATTTGATACTTCTGTTAAAGAGCTTTTACGTAATAGTGCAGACCTTGCAGTTATGGCTATCGAAAATTCAATTGCCGGTTCTATAATTCCTAATTATGCTTTAATTGATCGAAATGACTTAAAAATAGTAGGAGAATACGGATTGAGTATAAATCATAATTTAATGGTACTACCGGGTCAGATAATTGAAGATATTAAGGAGGTGCATTCTCATCCGATGGCTCTATTACAATGTAAAAACTTTTTTCAAAAATATCCAAGTATCGTTTTGGTCGAATCAGTAGATACAGCAGAAGAAGCTTTTAGAATATCAAAAGATCAAATTAAGGGAATTGGAGCTATTGCAAGTCAAGAAGCATCTGATATATATAATTTAGACATTTTAGCAAATTCCATTCAAAGTATAAAAAATAATATTACTCGATTTGTAATTATACAAAAAAAAGGGAGCTTGGTTTCTGAGGATAAAATAAATAAGGCATCCCTTAAGTTTACTTTAGATCACCAAAGAGGTAGTCTAGCAGCAGTTTTGAATGTTATGAGTGATCGTCAATTAAATTTAACTAAAATTCAATCTCTTCCAGTAATCGAAACTCCTGGTAAATATGCATTTTTTGTTGATGTAACTTTTGAAGATTTTTCTAATTATACTAAGGCAAAGAAGTTAATTGCTATAATGGCTTCAAAGTTTAAAATTCTGGGCGAATATACCCAATACCAAAGATGAAATCAACTGCTGCTCGTTTAAAAAGTATCAAAGAATACTACTTTTCTCGAAAACTAAGAGAGGTAACACAGTTAATTAAAAGTGGAAATCCTATAATTAATATGGGGATTGGGAGTCCAGATCTAAATCCACATCCTGATGTTATTAAAGCTTTAACAGAGGCGATGAATCATCCTAGTGCTCATATGTATCAAAGCTATCAAGGCCTACCGGAATTGCGAGATGCTATAGTAGATTTTTATAAAAAATTCTATAAAGTCACTTTAGATCCAAATACGGAGGTGTTACCTTTAATGGGGTCAAAAGAAGGAATAATGCACTTATCAATGGCTTACCTTAATCCAGGGGATCAAGTATTAATTCCAAATCCTGGCTACCCCACTTATGCATCTGTTACTAGTTTGATGCAAGCTAAAACTCTTTTATATGACCTCAAATCAGAGAATAACTGGCAACCCGATTTTGAATATTTAGAATCACTTGATACATCTAAAATTAAAATAATGTGGCTCAATTACCCGCATATGCCTACTGGTACAGATGTAAATGAAAAAATATTTGATCGTTTAATTCAATGGGCCAAGAAAAACAATATTCTTTTAGTTAATGATAATCCTTATAGTTTTGTTTTAACAAAAAAACCTCAAAGTATTCTATCCAGGCCAGGGGCTCAAGAAGTTGCTGTGGAATTAAATTCGCTCAGTAAGTCTTTTAATATGGCAGGTTGGAGAATTGGAATGCTTACTGGAAAAGCAGAAGTTTTAAAACAGACTTTAAAAGTTAAAAGTAATATGGATTCTGGGATGTTCTTTGGTGTTCAACAAGGAGCCATAGCAGCATTAAAAATGAAACCAGATTGGTTTGAATCATTAAATAAAATTTATAAAAAGCGAAAAAACTTGATGGAAGATTTAGCTGCAAAGTTTGGAGCTACTGTTGAAAATGAAAGTGTAGGTCTCTTTTTGTGGGCTAAACTCCCAGAAGGATCTCCTGACGCTGAAACCTTTATTGATAAAATATTATATCAGAAAAATATTTTTATAACCCCAGGGACTATTTTTGGAAGTCAAGGTGAGGGTTATATTCGTTTCTCTTTGTGTGTATCTGAGGAATCTATCAAAGAAGCAATTAAAAGAATGGAATCATGAATATAGGTATTATTGGATTGGGTTTGATAGGTGGATCTTTTGCTTTATCGGCTCGTAAACTCATTGAGGACTCTGTCTTGTATGGAGAAGACAAAAATGATCTCCATCAAAAACAAGCTCTAGAACTTAAGATTGTTGATCAAAGTCTTAAACCCTCGAATTATTATTATATGGATGTAATTATACTAGCAATACCAGTGAACGCTGCGCTTGATAAAGTTATACCCTTATTAGATCAAATAAATGATAATACTCTATTAATAGATGTTGGATCAACTAAATCAATGATTTGTAAAAAATTAGAATTACATCCCAAACGAAATCAGTTTTTAGCTACTCATCCAATTGCAGGAACAGAATTTTCAGGGCCTTCAGCAGCATATGAAACATTATATAATGGAAAAGCACAGATTTTGTGTGAATCAAATAAAACAAGATCTGATCTTCTAGAGTGGGCTGTTCAATGGTTTAAAAATATGGGAATGGAACTTCAGGAAATGGATCCAAACGAGCATGATCAGCATATTGCTTATGTATCTCACCTTTCTCATATATCCTCTTTTATGCTTGGAAAAACCGTTATGGAAAAAGAGCAAGACGAAAAAGCTATTTTTGATATGGCTGGAAGTGGTTTTGCATCTACAGTTCGTTTGGCAAAAAGTTCTCCTTCAATGTGGACACCAATTTTTGAGCAAAATCAAGAAAATATTTTAGAAGTTTTAGATGAATACATTACCAATTTAAAGGAATTTAAATCATTAATGGAACAAAAAGATTATAAAACAGTTTTTAAAAAAATTCAAGAGACAAATGCCATAAGAGAAATTTTGGCAGGAATAAATTGAATCAATAATAATTTTAAATTAGATTATAAAGATGAAAAATAAAAAAGAAATGCGCCAATGGTTAAATAACTTTGGATTAGATCATCCCTTAGTAATTGGCGGACCTTGTAGTGCTGAAACTGAAGAACAAGTTCTTAAAGTTGCTCATGAACTTAAGGATACTGACGTAACTGTTTATAGAGCAGGAATTTGGAAGCCGAGAACAAGACCAGGGATGTTTGAAGGAGTCGGAGCAATTGGATTGGGTTGGCTCAAGAAGGTAAAAGAAGAAACGGGCTTGTTAACTGCAACTGAGGTCGCTAATAAAGACCATGTAAAGTTGGCAGTCGATAATGATGTAGATATTTTGTGGATAGGTGCGCGTTCTACAGTTAGTCCATTTATTATTCAAGAAATAGCAGATGCTTTGGAAGGTACTAATAAAATTGTACTTGTTAAAAATCCTGTAAATCCTGATTTAGCTCTTTGGCTTGGAGGTGTAGAGCGTTTATATACAGCTAATATTAAAAATTTAGGCCTAATTCATAGAGGATTCTCAACTTATGAAAAAACAAAATATAGAAATATCCCAGAATGGCAGATTGCTATTGAAGTTAAAAATAAATATCCTGATCTTCCAATGATTTGTGATCCGTCGCATATTGCGGGGCGTCGAGATTTGATTTTTGAAATATCTCAAGCAGCTTTAGATTTAAATTTTGAAGGCCTAATGATAGAAAGTCACTGGGATCCTGACAATGCATGGAGTGACGCTAAACAACAAGTTACTCCTACCCGTTTAGTGGAAATTATGAAAGACTTAAAAGTAAGAAAGAAAACTACTGAGGAAGAGGCTTATAAACATGAACTTAATACACTTCGAGCTCAAATAGATGTTGTTGACCAAACACTATTAGATACACTAGGAAAGCGTATGAAGGTAGCTAAACAAATTGGTAACTTAAAACTAACCAATAATGTTGCAGTTCTTCAAAATAAGCGTTGGAATGAAATTTTAGGCAAAATGATACTAGAAGGACAAGAACGTGAGTTATCTGAAGAATTTATTCTTAGAGTCTTTAAAGCTATTCACCAAGAATCAATAAATAAACAAGAGAAGATTTTAAACTCTTAAATTATAAATTATCTGTTTTATGGATTTAGTTCTCTTAATGCAAAATGCACGTTTGCAGTTAAAACCGTTTTGGCCCCTCTCTGTTGTGGTTTGTATGGTTTATGGAATGCTTATCGGAGGCCCATCTGAGTTAAATACATACGGCGAATTACTTTCTATTCTAATAGCTGGTCCCCTACAATTAGGGTTATGTATTTATTTTTTAAAAATTTATAATGGTAATAATCCTTCTTTTTTTGATCTTTTTGAAGGATTCAAACCCTTAATTAATGTTTTGTTGGTATTTATTATTATAAATGTACTTACACTTTTAGGCTTATTTTTTTTGCTAGTTCCTGGTATAATAATTAGCCTTGGTTTTTCTATGACTTATTATATAATAGCAGAACATCCCGAAATGCAATTTAATGAGGCATTGGAGTATAGCTGGAAAATGATGGATGGACATAAAAGGGAACTTTTTAGCTTACATTTGCGATTTATTCCATGGTATTTACTAGGGTTATTATTTTTTGTAATAGGGATTTTTTTGGTTATTCCTTGGCACAACTTAAGTATTACGTCTTACTACAATGCAATAAAACAGAAGAATATAAATTACATATAAAGTGCCTTTTAGACTATTATTTTATGGCTCTTTTTAACCTGTCATTAATCGTTTTTCCTAACCCTTTTTCAGGAAAAAAGGAACTAATGATAAGATCTAAATTCATCTGATCTAAACGGTGTAAAGCAGCATATAAATTTTTAGAAGCCTCATTCAAATCACCCGAAATGGATAAAACTTCTTGGTGAATCTCAGTTTTTATTTTTTTATTTTTCTTAAAACTTAAAACACCTATTTTTTTATCAGGGTTTTGTGCTAAAGCTAGAGAAATATCGTCATTTATTTGAATTTGGGTTTTTGGTGCATAGTGTCTAGTAAGCATTCCTGGTGCAGAGGGATTTTTACTATTTTGATTTTTTATTTTTATTGGGCCAATAATTTTTTCAATTTCCTCTATTGAAATAGCACCATGACGATATAAAATGGGTTTGTCATTTTCAAAACCAATGATAGTAGATTCTAAACCACAAAAACAAGGACCTCCATCTAAAATAAAGTTTATTTCTTCTTTAAAATAGAGAGCAACATGTTTTGCTGAGGTTGGACTCAAAGATCCGAAAGGGTTTGCACTAGGTGCAGCTAATGGAAAATTTAAAGATTCTAATAGTTGTAGCGCTATCGGGTGGTTCGGAACTCGAACTGCAACTGTTGGTTTTCCAGCAGTAATACGATTAGGAATCTGATCTTGTTTTTCAAGAACTAATGTAAGTGGCCCTGGCCAGAATACATTGGCTAATTCTCGTGCTTTAGCAGGTATGTTTTTTGCTATTTGTTCAAGGATACCAGCGTTTGATATGTGAATAATCAAGGGATTATATGAGGGACGCTTTTTTAATTTAAAAACTTTTTCTAAGGCACTATCCAAATATATATTTGCGGCAAGACCATATACCGTTTCAGTTGGTAAGGCGATAATATCGCCATTTATCAATGCAGTTTTTACTTGGTTTAAGTCGCTAGTAATCACAAAAAAACATTTAATTGCAAATGTAGCGCATTGATTTTAGTTGGGAAATTATTGGAGGGATTTTGATATTCGTGCAATTGCAGTTCGGATATTATTTTCAGAAGCAGCATAAGAGATTCGAATACAGTTTGAATTGCCAAAAGCATCACCTGTAACTGTAGCTACATGTGCGTGCTCTAATAAATAAAGGGCAAAATCTGAAGCATTTTCAATTTTTTTTCCTGTAAGAGTTTTTCCAAAATAGAAGGAAATATCAGGAAAAACATAAAAAGCTCCTTCGGGCTGATTGATTTTAATACCCGGAATTTCACTTAGTAATTGAATAATAATTTCTCTTCGCTTTGCAAATTCATCTACCATATATTGGATATCACTTACTGGGGCTTCAACAGCAGCAATAGTTGCTCTTTGTGCAATACAATTTGCTCCTGACGTGATTTGCCCTTGCATTTTATTGCAAGCCTTAGCCAGCCATTCTGGAGCACCGATATAACCAATTCTCCATCCTGTCATTGCAAATGCTTTTGCTACCCCATTAACAGTAATAGTTCTATCATATAACTCTGGAATAGAAGCAATACTAAAATGAGGAGTGCCATAATTTATATGTTCGTAGATTTCATCAGAAAGAATAAATACATCAGGAAATTTTTCCAGCACCTTACCTAAGGAGCGATATTCTTTTTCAGAATAAATTGTTCCACTTGGATTATTTGGTGAATTAAACATCACTAGTTTTGTTTTTGGTGTAATTGCAGCTTCTAATTGTTCAGGAGTAATTTTAAAATCGGTTTCAATTGAAGAGGGGATTATTTTAGACTTAGCTTCTGCAAGTGTAGCTATGGCAGAATAACTAACCCAGTATGGGGCAGGAAGCAGTACTTCGTCTCCAGGATTTAATAGAACCATACAAATATTAGCGATAGATTGTTTTGCACCTGTGGATACAACAATTTGGGTAGGATTGTAATCTAGGTTGTTATCTCTTTTAAATTTATTACAAATGGCAGTCTTTAAATCCGCATAACCATCAACTGGTGAGTAAGAATTCCAATTATCTTGAACTGCTTGGACTGCAGCATTCTTAATAAATTCAGGAGTATTAAAATCAGGCTCTCCTAAGCTTAATCCAATTATATCAATTCCTTTAGTTTTTAGTTCTCTAGCTTTAGCCGCCATTTCAAGTGTAGCTGATATGGGGAGACTATTAATTCTTGCTGAAAGTATATCCATTTAATATATTAGTTGGGCTGAATCCCCATTTGTTTTAAAAATTTAAAGTGAGAAAAGAGTGCACTTTTTGTGGTTTGATGTTCATTATATGGTAAGTTAAATTCTTGGGCAGTTTTTTTAACAATTGAACCGATATTAGCATAATGTATATGACTAATATGGGGAAAGATGTGATGTTCGATCTGATGATTCAAACCACCTGTAAACCAACTAACAAAACTATTTTTAGTTGAAAAGTTTACCGTAGTTAAAAGTTGGTGAATTGCCCATGTATTTTTCATGGTACCTGATTTTTCTGGTTTAGGCATATCTGCATCTTCAATAACATGAGCTAATTGAAATACTGTACTTAATATTAATCCAGCAGTATAATGCATAACTACAAATCCAATAATTATAGCCCACCAAGGTGCATTAATAAAAATAATAGGTACCACAATCCAGATAGAGAAATATATAATTTTTGAGATAATTAATCCGATCCATTGAAGACTAGGGCGCTTACTATTAAGATATGATAGCTTTCGTGATGTATAGCGTTTCATTTGTTGAAAATCTGTAAATATTGCCCAGTTAATAGTCAAAAGACCATAAAGAAAAACAGAATAAATATGTTGAAATTTATGATATGGAAACCACTTTGCATGTCTTGAGAAACGAAGAATCCTTCCAGCTTCTAAATCTTCATCATGTCCATGAATATTTGTAAAAGTATGATGTAAAACATTATGCTGAACTTTCCAATTAAATACGTTTCCGGCTAAAATATATATACTACTTCCCATAAGTTTATTTATCCAGGAGTACTTTGAAAATGAGCCATGGTTTCCGTCATGCATTACATTCATTCCTACTCCTGCCATACCGATACCCATTAACATACACATTGGCAATTTATACCATAAACTGATATTTAAAATAAATAATAGACAATAAGGAGTCACGAGTAAAGAAAACATAACGAGTGTTTTTAGATAAAGTTTCCAATCACCTGTTTTTTTTATTTCTTTTTCTTTGAAATAATTATTAACTCGTTGATTTAAAGTTTTAAAAAATTTTTTTGAGTCTTTTCTTGAAAAGCGAAGGCTTTGTGTAGCTTGCATAATAAATATTTGTACAGCTAAAGTACAATGAAAAAAGTATTTTTAAATAAGTAGAATTAAAAAAAATGGGAATAATAGTAAAATATTTTCCGGAAATCAACTTGACACAAAAGAAGCAGTTTGAATTACTATTTTCAATCTATTCAGAGTGGAATTCAAAAATTAATGTTATTTCAAGAAAAGACATGGATTCATTTTATGAACGACATGTACTGCATTCTTTGGGTATAGCAAAGGTTTTAAAGTTTCAGTCACAATCTCGCATATTAGATGTGGGAACTGGTGGTGGATTTCCTGGAATTCCTTTAGCTATTTTATTTCCCGAAGTACAATTTGAGTTGATTGATAGTATTAGAAAAAAAATTAAAGTGGTACAAGAAATAGGGTCATACTTAGAATTGAAAAATATCAATGCGAAGCAAATGCGTGCTGAGCAATATACTAAAAAGGTAGATTTCGTAGTAAGTCGAGCTGTCGCCCAAATGGGGTCGTTTGTTCCTTTGGTTAAAAATAATATAAGCCCTAAAAGCAATCATAAATTAAAAAATGGAATACTTTATTTGAAGGGTGGGGATTTAACTAAAGAGCTGAAAAATTTTCCTAAAGCATCTCAATATAGTTTATATAAATATTTTGATAGACCTTTTTTTGAAACTAAAAAAATAGTCCACCTTTCATTTTAAAATTATTTTTAAATATTACTAATTTTTATTTTTCAAGTTCACTTTTTCAATATAATTAAGTGAATTTATTCCATAAAGGGATATCGATAATCAGAAGCAGGTACAAAAGTCTCTTTTATTAATCTGGGAGACACCCAGCGTAATAAGTTTAAAACAGACCCTGCTTTGTCATTCGTTCCAGATCCTCTTGCTCCTCCAAAAGGTTGCTGCCCTACAACTGCGCCAGTTGGCTTATCATTGATGTAAAAGTTGCCAGCACTATTTTCAAGAGCAATTAATGCTTCTTCAAGTGCATATCGATCTTGTGAGTATACAGCCCCAGTTAAGGCATAATCGGAGGTCTTATCTATTAGTTTTAGGGTATTTTCCCAGTCGTTATCAGGATAAATATAAATAGTCACAAGAGGTCCGAACAGCTCCCTATTCATAGTGTCGTAATTAGAATTAGAAGTTACCACTACAGTGGGCTCAATAAAATATCCTTTAGAGTCATCGTAATTACCCCCCGCAATAATTTCTACATCCTCATCTTTTTTAATTTTTTCAATAGTATCGACTAATCGATCAAATGCACCTTTATGAATTACAGCAGTTATAAAGTTCTCAAAGTCTGCCGGTGATCCAATTTTAATAGTCTTTAGCTCTTCTTTAACCACTTTAATTATGGATTTAGCTTTTGATTTTGGAAGATAAACTCGTGAAGCTGCTGAACACTTTTGACCTTGAAATTCAAATGCTCCACGAATTATTCCTGTTGCTACTTCTTTCGGTTTTGCTGAAGGATGCGCTACAATAAAATCTTTTCCTCCAGTTTCTCCTACGATTCTTGGATAAGAATTATAATCATTAATATTTTTCCCAATTTTGCTCCAAATATTACGAAAAACAGAAGTTGAACCAGTGTAATGTATTCCAGCGAATTCTTTGCTTTTCAAGACGGTATCTGTAATCATTTCAGGGTCACCAAATACCATATTAATTATTCCATCAGGTAATCCCGCCTCTATAAATATTTCCATTAAAATATTTGCAGAGTACACTTGGTGATCGCTGGGTTTCCAAATAACTACATTTCCCATCATGGCTGCACTAGCTGATAGATTTCCTGCAATTGCGGTAAAGTTAAAGGGACTTACAGCATAAATGAACCCTTCTAAAGGTCGGTAAGTTAATCTGTTCCAAACTCCAGGACTACTCTCTGGTTGATTTTCATAAATCTCATGCATAAATTGTACATTAAATCGAAGGAAATCGATTAACTCGCAAGCTGCGTCAATCTCAGCTTGATAAATTGTTTTGGATTGACAAAGCATAGTTGCAGCATTTATCTTAGCACGATAGGGTCCAGCAACCAAGTCTGCAGCTTTCAAAAATATGGCAGCTCTAGATTGCCATGGCATTTTAGACCAAGCAGTTCGAGCTTTAAGTGCAATACTTATTGCATCTTCAATATTTTTTTTAGTGGCTTTATGGTAGTTGCCAAGTAATTGATTGTGGTCATGAGGAGGACTCATACTGCCCAGATCTCCTGTTTTTACATTTATACTTCCTATTCTCATAGGAATCTCTATAGTTTTATTAAACATAGAGTTATACATCTTTAGAACTTCATTTTTTTCAGAACTATCTGGAGCATAAGATAATATCGGCTCATTTGATGGGAATGGAACTTGAGGAATGCTATTAGACATTATTTTTTCTAAAAGTATTTATAAATCAAATTAACAAGTCTTATAAAATTATCTTAATTAAGAATATAAGGTACATTAAGTTTAAAATGGGGAACTTCAACTTTAAATTTATTGGCATTAGAGAAGTTTATCATGATAAAAGTTCCTGACATGGATCCCATTGGAGATGTAATTAAACTTCCTGATTGGTAAGTATAACTTTGACCTGATCGAAGGATGGGTTTTTTACCTACTACTCCAACTCCATTTGAATACTGGGGTCGATTTATCGTCTCCTTAATTTTCCAGTGTCGAGACAAGAGTTGAACCACATTTTTACTTTGATTTTCAATAGTAATAAAATACATAAATGCATGATGGGGTACATTTTCTTTTAGGAAACTACCTTTAAATTTTGTTTTTACGGAGATTTTAATACCTCTTGTAACTTGTTGTATCAAAGCTTATTAATTGTAATTAATAAATGATTTAATTTAAAAGTAATAAAAAAAACAATGTATCTATTATAAAAGAAAAGCTAATTGTCTAGTTGAAAAGAATTCACTTGACCAAAAGCAACTAAAGCATCATATTGCGATCCAATATTTCGATAATAGACTAGGATTAAATAATCATTTTCTGTCAAAGCATTTGAACCACTAAGAAAATTTTTATCAAGCTGATTATCTTTTTTTACTACATACTTGTAATTGTAAAACCCTTGTTTTAAAAGTAAAACACCTTCATAAACCTCTAATGAGGGATTATAGTACATTCGGTTATTATTGCCAAGGTGATAATTGTTAAAACTTCCATAAATATAAATTTCATTATCATTTAATTCATAATCTGCTGCTAGGCTGAAATACACGTAACTATAGTCAGCTTCTGTGTTTGGATCTCCAGGACGCATAATATTCCTAATTTCATATCCACCGTTTATATCGGGAGCATATGTGTAGTTTTGATATTTTCTAGGAATATTTACATTCAAATAGGTTTCGTAAAGTTGAGCTAAATTTGTGTAGCTGATATTAGGACCTGTAATTCTTAAATCTTTAGTATCAAAAAAATAGTATTCATTACCTCCTTCAAATTGGGTTGGAGTTTCATATCTATATTCTAAAGTCGTTCCTGTAAAATATTGAGGCTTTAATACCAAAAGATTTGAATCCCATTGCCTATTTTGTAATATATGAACAAAAACGGTTTGTTCTGGATTTCGAAACACTCCTTGAAAAGGAGTTATGCCAAAATGTAGAGACTGATGAGTGGTAAAACGATCCATATTTTGAGGGCGATATACTGCTGCTTGAACACTAGCTTTTTCCTCATATATGCAAAATCTTCTGGAGAAAATAAGCTCTTCATAAGAATCATATATCTCTATGAGATAGTTTCCAGAGACCCTAAATTGAATATTTTCATTTGGAAGAGTTAAACGATAATTGGTGAAGTTTTGAATAGTGTTAAAAGATGTATTGTAATTATTAATTCTCAAATTATCGTAACCAACTAAAAATTCATTCTGAAAAAGTTTTGAAGGAGTCCAATCATGGTTGAAATGTTTAATTTTGAAGTAATAATCAGCCTCATCGCCGTTCAAATCATCAAAAATAAGTGTAATATTTTGACCTAATGCTACTAATGGAAAGTTCTCAGTACTATCTGAGCCGAAAAATTTGATAGATTTAATATTATCCTTAGGTGCATATTCAATAATCTGCTGGGCGTTAATTAAAAATGTGGAAATTAAACTTAAAGCTACAATAACAAAAGCTCTCATTTTTATCATAAGTAAATTTAAATGTTCGGTTTGTGTTAACCAAATCACAACATTATTAATGAAAAAATCAAATACTTATTTAGAATTAATATAAATAATTCATTTCCCTTGATATTTGTTTTATCAAAAGTGGTTTAGTTAGTAAATTTGGGCGATTTTAAAATATAACTTATTGTTACTTAATGGAGGTTATTAAAAGAATTGAAACACGAAGGGGAGCGAATCTCAGTTTAAATGGAATAGCTGAAAAAATTCTTGATAAAACATTGTCAATTAATACCTATGGATTGAGACCAGATGACTTTTTTGGAACCACATCTAAGCTTTGTCTCAAAGAAGGTTCTAATATTCTTGCTGGTACCCCAGTTTTTTACAGTAAAAAAACTCCTGATATTAAAATAGTTTCCCCTATTTCGGGTACCATAAAAAAAATTTTAAGAGGTCCTAAACGAAAAATTGAAAATATCATAATCGAATCTTCTACAAATCAAGAATCAATTATACATGAAGTTAAAGGGTGGAAAAAAATGGATATTAATAATTTAAAGCAATTATTAATGGAAAGTGGAAATTGGTCTTTTATCCACCAGAGGCCCTATGGTATTATGGCCAATCCATTAGATACTCCAAAATCTATATTTGTAAGTACAGCAAAAACTGATCCTTTAGGTGAAGATTATCACTTTGTTTTAAAAGAAGATCAAAAAGAATTTCAACTAGGAATTGACTTACTTAATAGGCTGGTTGATCAACCAGTATTTTTAGGGTTAGATAAATCATTTCCAGGATATTTTGAATCAATAGAGGGTGTTCAACATTATTCTTTTGAAGGACCACACCCTGCTGGTAATTTAAGTTTACACATCCAAAAGCTCAGTCCACTTAACATGAATGATCATGTATGGACAGTGAACCCTGAAGACGTAGTAAACATTGGGAGGTTTGTTAGTTCTGGAGTTTTTTCACCACAAAGAACAATCGCAGTCTCTGGAAATGCTGTTAAAAACCCTAAATATTTTAGAACTAAAATAGGGGCTGAATTAGCACCTATACTCAATAAGGCTGGAATTAAATTTGACAATGTAAGAGTCATAAACGGCGATGTCCTTACCGGGAGCACAGCTCTTATTTCAGGTCATCTAGGCTATTTCAACAATTTGGTAACCGTAATTCCTGAAGGAAGTTATTACCGAATGTTTGGTTGGTTACCATTTAAGGACAATAAAATTCTAAGTTTATCAAATACTTCTTTATCTCGTTTGTTTAATCGAAAAGGATTTGAAGTAGATACTAATCTCAATGGCGAAGAGCGAGCTCTAGTTGTTACAGGTGAAATGGAAAAAATTTTTCCTCTTGATATTTATCCAATGCAATTAATAAAAGCTTGTATGACAGAAGATATTGAAAAAATGGAAGCCTTAGGGATATATGAAGTAGTGCCAGAAGACTTTGGTTTAGTAGATTATGCTAATACTTCAAAGATTGAAGCCCAAGAGATTATACGTCAAGGCATAGAATTAATGATTAATGAAGTAGGATAAAAGAAAACGTATGAATTTTATAAGAAAAAGTTTAGACAACCTTAAGAAACCCTTTGGTAAAGGACAAAAACTTGAGAAATTTGCACCAGCATTTAACGCCTTTGATACGTTATTATTTGTACCTAACCACACAACAAAAAAAGGAGCTCATATCCGTGATGCAGTTGATTTAAAGCGAACTATGGTAACAGTTATTTTTGCTTTATTACCTGCATTAATTTATGGGATTTACAATACCGGATACCAGCATTATATTCAAATCGAAGAATCTTTTACATTTTTAGAGGCCTTTATTCATGGATCATGGAAAATTATTCCTATGATTATTGTTTCTTATGTAGTAGGCCTTTCCATTGAGTTTGGTTTTGCTGTTTACCGAGGAGAAGAAGTAAATGAAGGCTACTTAGTTACTGGACTTTTGATCCCGATGATTATGCCAGTGGATATTCCTCTATGGATGGTTGGAATCTCAACAGCATTTGCAGTTTTAGTTGCAAAGGAAGCCTTTGGAGGAACAGGTATGAATATTTTAAACCCCGCGTTAACAGCAAGAGCATTTGCCTTTTTTGCTTATCCAACATATATGTCTGGAAATAAAGTGTGGGTTTCTGAAGCAGGAAACATAGATGCAATTTCTGGAGAGACCATTTTGGGTACTTTGGCAGCTGGTGGAGAAGTAAATTATTCGATGATGGAAATGTTTCAAGGATCAATCCCAGGCTCTATTGCAGAAACTTCTACTTTATGGGTGGCTGTGGGAGCTTTGATTCTTATATTGACAGGAGTAGGAAGTTGGCGTATTATTTCTGGTGGAATTATAGGTGCTGCCATTATGGGGTTATTGTTTAATCTTTGGGGAGCCAATGAGTTAATGAGCTTTTCTTGGTTAAACCATCTGGTAGTAGGTGGATTTGCATTTGGAATTGTTTTCATGGCAACTGACCCTGTATCTGGCACTCAAACCACAAAAGGAAAATGGATTTATGGTTTTTTAGTTGGAATATTTTGTATTATGATTCGTGTTTTTAATCCTGCCTATCCTGAAGGTGTTATGTTAGCAATATTATTGATGAATGTTTTTGCACCCACAATTGATCACTATGTAGTTAATGGAAACATTAATAAACGCAAAAAGCGTTGGGCTTTGGCCTCAAAAGAACTTAAAACTGCGTAAAGATGAACAGAGATAGTAATATTTATACTTTTTTATTTGCAACCCTTATGGTTTTGGTTGTAGCATCTACTCTAGCATTTACTGCAAGCTCCTTAAAAGATCTACAAGATGCAAATGTTAGAAAAGAAAAGATGCAAAACATACTTGCTACAATTGGCATTGATTCTGATAGGGAACAAGCTGAGGCTCTATATAACAAGTACATAAAAGCTCAGCTTTCTTTGACTCAAGAAGGAGCTGTTGATCAGAATATCAATGCTTTTGAAATAAAATTAAATAAGGAGTTAAAAAAACCCTCATCTGAGCAACGTTTTCCAATGTATGAAGCCAACGTAGAAGGAGAAAAATTTTACATCGTTCCTCTTCGAGGGTCAGGACTTTGGAATGCTATCTGGGGATATATTGCTTTAGAAGAAGATAAAAACACCATTAAAGGAGCTGTATTTGATCATGTTGGAGAAACAGCTGGATTGGGAGCTGAAATTACTCAACAATGGTTTCAAAATCGTTTTTTGGGAGAAAAAGTATTTGATAAGCAAGGAAATTTGGTAGGAATTAATGTTTCAAAAACAAACAATGATCCCAAAGATTTGGATAAAAATGATCATGAGGTAGATGCAATTTCTGGAGCTACAATTACTGGAGACGGAGTTACCAACATGATCATTGAACGCTTAACTCATTATTTACCTTATTTGAAAGCTGAAGAACAAATTGTTGCAATAAATTAATAAAACAATGAAAGAAAGATCGACTAAAAAGCAACCCACTATTCTTTTTTTAAATAAAGAGAGGGAGCCACTTTTTTCAAAGAAAAATCGAAAGTTATTGTCTGACCCAATGGATGATAACAATCCAATAACTGTTCAAGTACTAGGAATTTGTTCAGCTCTGGCTATTACGGTTCAGTTAAAGCCAGCATTAGTGATGAGTATTTCTGTAATGGCAGTGATGGCAGCCAGTAATGTTATCATTTCTGTACTTAGAGACTTAATTCCAAATAGAATTCGGATTATAGTTCAATTAGTTGTTGTTGCCGCTATGGTAATTTTAGTTGATCAAATTTTACGTGCATATGCTTATGATGTAAGTAAAGAACTTTCAATTTTCATCGGATTAATTATTACCAATTGCATTGTGATGGGAAGATTAGAAGCTTTCGCATTAGGAAATGGAGTTTGGAAATCTTTTCTTGATGGAATCGGAAATGCTGCTGGCTACGGATTTATTTTAATCTTAGTTGCTTTTTTTAGAGAACTTTTGGGTTCTGGAAAATTATTTGGCTATCAAGTGATTCCTGATATAATATATGAAATGGGATATGTCAATAACGGATTAATGTTATTATCACCTATGGCTTTAATTACTGTAGGATTAATAATCTGGGTTCAACGTTATAGAAATCGAATACTAATAGAAAAAAATTAAATAAACGTGGAAGCATATTTAAACCTTTTTGTAAAAAGTATATTTATTGAAAATATGATTTTTGCATACTTTTTGGGAATGTGTTCATATTTAGCTGTTTCTAAAACTGTTAAAACAGCTGTTGGTCTTGGCTTTGCTGTTATTTTTGTTTTAGCAATTACAGTACCAATCAACTTCCTTTTAGATACTTACTTACTTCGTCCTGGAGCCTTAACTTGGTTGGATTCGGACTATGTAGATCTTGATTTAAGTTTTTTAAGTTTCATAATGTTTATTGCTGTAATAGCCTCTATGGTTCAGCTTGTTGAGATGATTGTTGAAAAATTTGCTCCTGCTTTGTACGGAGCTCTGGGGATTTTCCTTCCACTTATTGCTGTTAATTGCGCTATTCTTGGTGGCTCACTTTTCATGCAGCAAAAGGATTTTTCAGGTATTGCAGAGTCAGCAGTTTATGGTTTAGGATCAGGAATCGGATGGTTGCTTGCTATTTTAGCAATTGCTGCTATTCGAGAAAAAATTACTTATTCAAATGTGCCTGCCCCATTAAGAGGCTTAGGGATTACCTTTATAATAACAGGGCTTATGGCATTAGGATTTATGAGCTTTATGGGAATTAAATTATAATTTAAGAATGGATTATACAGTTGTTATTGCGAGTATTGTTGTTTTTTTAACCATCACATTTATGTTAGTTGGGATGCTTTTAGGTGCAAAAGCAAAACTATTGCCTTCTGGGCCGGTTTCCTTACAAATTAATGGTGACAACAAAGTTGAAGTATCCTCAGGGAGTACTTTATTAAGCACCTTAGGTAATAATAAAATCTTTTTACCTTCAGCTTGTGGTGGAGGGGGTACATGCATCCAATGTAAATGTAAAGTGTTAGACGGAGGAGGAGAAATTCTTCCTACTGAAACACCTCATTTTTCTCGAAAAGAAGTTGCGGAAGGATGGCGTCTAGGATGTCAAGTAAAAGTAAAACAGGACATGGTTATTCAAGTTCCAGAAGAAGTTTTTGGCATTAAAAAATATGAAGCAAAAGTAATTAGAAACTGGAATGTTGCTTCTTTTATTAAAGAGTTTGTGGTTGAAATACCCGAAGAAATGGATTACAAAGCTGGAGGCTATATCCAAATTGAGATTCCAAAATGTGAAGTTAAATATGAAGATATCGACATTTCTGCCCATCCAGAAGAACATCCAGGAGAACCGGATAAGTTTAAATTAGAGTGGGATAAGTTCAAATTATGGCCTTTGAAAATGAAAAATCCAGAGACTGTTGAACGTGCTTACTCCATGGCTTCCTTTCCAGCAGAAGGAAAAGAAATAATGTTGAATGTTCGTATTGCAACTCCTCCTTTTGATCGTGCAAAGAATGACTGGAGTGAGGTTAATCCTGGTGTAGCTTCATCGTATATTTTTTCAAAGAGGGCAGGAGATAAAGTTACTATTTCAGGACCCTATGGCGAATTCTTTATCAATGAATCTGACTCTGAAATGTTATATGTTGGAGGAGGAGCAGGAATGGCGCCAATGCGATCTCATTTGTATGAACTTTTTAGAACCCTTAAGACTGGGCGTAAAGTTACCTTCTGGTATGGTGGACGTTCTAAAAGAGAGCTATTTTATATTGATCACTTTAGAGCTTTGGAAAAAGATTACCCAAACTTTAAGTTTTACATTGCTTTATCTGAACCAATGGAAGAAGACAATTGGAAAGAAAAAACTAGTCTTAATTCTGATGGAGACGGTTTTAATGGTTTTGTGCACCAGGTAGTAATTGATCATTATCTTAATGATCATGAAGCACCAGAAGATATTGAGGTTTATTTTTGTGGGCCACCACTAATGAATCAAGCTGTAGAGTTAATGGCAGAAGATTTTGGGGTTCCACCAGAGAATGTTAGGTTTGATGACTTTGGAGGATAATATTGATTCTCTTTTGTAATATTAAAATTAGAAACCAAAAAGCTCATCGAGAGAAACTTCTTTTATTATACCATATTTCTTCAAGTTTTTAAAGTCTATTTTATCTCGATTTCCAATTAATAAAATATTATGTGGTTTATCTTTTATATATGTTTTATGAAACTTTAAAAGTTTTTCTAGATCCATAGCTTTAACTTCATTGTAAACCTGCTCACGTATATCAAAATTAATTCCACGTTTCTCAGCATTCAAATAACTATATAATATACTCGATTTTGTAATACGCTCACTTTCAATTTTATTTAAAATGGCCTTTTTGCTTATCTCAAATGCTTGTTGAGATTCAGGAAGGTTATTAATTAAGCTAAACATTGAAGATAAAGCTTCACTTTGTTTGTCTGACTGAATTCCAATATATGAATAAAGGTAATCTGATCGATCGGGTTTATTTGCTTGACTGAATGTAGAATAAACAGAATAAGCTAATCCTTGTGCTTCACGAATTTCTTGAAAAACTATAGAATTCATCCCTGCACCAAAATACTGATTAAACAGCCTAATTGCTGCTGTTTTAGCATTATCTAATAACTCTAGCTTTGATAAGAGAATAATTTCTGTTTGAACCATATCAAAATGGGTCCAAAAGATATATTCTTGATCATAAATTTTTTCCTTGTAATTTTCAATATTTATTATTTCAGAAAAGCTTTCAGGAATTTTATGATAAGTTTTGACCATATGAGATAAACTATTCTGATTCATTTTTCCATAATAAAGAATACGATGTGAGTAATTTGATAAGTTTTTTATCAAATCGGTTAAATCTTCAACCCTTAAGTCTTCCAAATCCTTAGTGTTTAAATTATTTGAAGCGGGATTTACTTCTCCATATTTTCCATACGCATATAATTGGTTTCTAAGGATTATATTTTTATTTTTTTTGGCATCTGAACGTGATTTTATAATACGTCCAACAAGCTTATTTAATGCTTCCTGAGAAGCAATAGGGCCTTGTAAAAGCTTTTCAAAAAGTTGAATAGAAGCCTCCATATTTTCACTAAGTCCACTTAGAGTGACTGACGTTTCCTCCCCATCTACTGAAGTATTGAAACTAAACTCGGCACCAAGATTATAAAACCTCTTTTTTAAATCTTCGGGACTTAAACCTTCTATTCCGCTATAATTCATTAAGCCTGCAGCTAACTCGATTTTTGGATCTAGATTTTTACCAAAACCAAAACGATAAGTTAGTTGAAATAAATCATTGTCTTTATTTTCTTTAGAAATAACTTCCAGAGGACCAATACTGTATAAGTCTAGATCATTATTATAATCTAAAAATTTTGGTTGCAGCTTTTTAATCTCTAGTTTTATGAGTTTTTTATGTAACTCAGATAGGTCTTCACGATTTAATTGCACCTTTGTAATATTGGGTTTAGTAACTTTTTTGATATTAGGATCTTTACCAGTTCTCTTATAAATTACAGCATAATTTTCTTTGTAATGCAAATTGGAAAATTCAACTAAATCATTTTTAGTGATTTTCGAAAGTTTTTCAAAATAGGAAACATGATCTTCCCAGGGCTCATCCCTTGTAAAAGCCATAACCATTTTATCTGCTCTATATAAATTAGCATTTTCTGAGTCATCCTGTTGCATAATTGATTTTTTAAGATCATTTATAACGGCTTCAATAAGATCAATATCAAAAGCTCCTTTTTTAATATTTTCTATTTCCCCTAGAAGTAGATCTTTTAATTCTTCAAGACTTTGTCCATCTTTTGGATTCGCTCTAAAATTGTGAATAGAAAAATCGTTTAATTCTAAGACCGTAGCTAAAGCACTTAAAACTTTTTGCTTTTGTACCAAATTCAAATCAATTAGTCCGGCAGCTCTATTAGAAAGAAGCATATCTATTAAATCTACTTTTAGGAGATCATCTTTAGCTTTTCCGTCGAAACGGAAGCCTAACCATACAGATTCTCTATCTGGACCAAGTACTTCTTTAAAAATAGGACTCGTAATTTCAGGAAGTTTTTTTAAATCAATTTTAGGAATTTCCAAATTAGGCTCCCAATTACCAAAATGTTTGTCAATCAGTCTGATTGTTTTATCAAAATCTAACTCTCCACTCATGCAGATAGCTACATTATTTGGACGATAATAGCTATTAAAATATTTTTTAATTTCTGTGATAGATGGATTTTTTAAATGATCAACTGTTCCAATTACAGTTTGTTTTCCATATGGATGATCTTTAAAAAGACTTTGGTAAAGGGCCCAATATTGTTTTCTCCCATCACTGTCTAAGGTTCTATTTTTCTCTTCATAAACAGTCTCTATTTCAGTATGAAAAAGACGATTCACAATCTGCTTGAAACGCAAGCCCTCAAGGGTTAGAAAACGTTCTAATTCATTTGAAGGAATATCAACCGTGTAAACTGTTCGATCCTCTGTAGTGTATGCATTTAGTCTTTTTCCTCCCATCATAGAAATCATTTTATCGTATTCATTTGGAATAGCATATAAAGCAGCTTTATTGGAAAGCTTATCAATTTTTTTATAAAGATCTGAACGTTCATTAGATTCTGTAAGTTTAGAGTAGTCATTGAAAAGCTGTTCAATTGAGTCAATGAGAATTTTTTCGGTCTTGAAATCTTTTGTTCCAAAGTGTTTATTCCCTTTGAACATCATGTGTTCTAGGTAATGAGCAAGGCCGGTATTATTTTCAGGATCATTTTTCCCTCCAGCTTTAACTGCAGTATAAACATGAATTCTTGGAGCATTTTCAAAATTACTTAAGTAAACTTTTAGCCCATTTTCGAGGGTATAAATTCTAGTTTTGGTAGGGTCATCTGTTACATATTCATAAGAAAAACCTCCTGAAGTGGCTTTTAGAGTCTCATAAGATGTAACTGTACAGCTCGTAATATTTGTGATAAAAAATACAGCTAAAATGCACTTTGTCAAGTTCATATTTTTATTTTTTTAAAAATTTCAATTTACATAAATTCCATGGATTAACTCACTAATGGCATATTTTGACTTATTTTTACAAATGTGGAAACAATAAGTTTGCAAGAGCTTCATCAGCTTGCTATGAAAGAGGTTGGGTCCTTCTTAGAAGCAGAGGGGTATGAGTTTTTAGCTATAAATTCTAAAATAAAACGTTCACCACAATATGTGTGTGTGAAGGATAAAGTACTTTATTTTGTAGTTGTTAATGCATGTTTATATCCGAAGTCACCCAAATCATTTGATATTAAGCAAATGAATAAAGTAAAAATTCATGCGAAAAAAAATAATGCAAAATTATATTTTGCAGGAGTAGGATTAGCAAATGCTAAAGATTACAATCTACCATTAATAAAAAATAATCCCTATGTTGTCAATTTCAATGGTCTTGAAAAAATCATATAGTTTATTACTATTACTAATATTAATTAGCTGTCAAAAAGTTGAAAAAAATGTAAATCAAAGAATAAGTGGCTTTGCACTCGGCACAACATACTCTATTAATTATTCCGATTTTTCATTAAGTAAAGAGATTTTAGAAAAAGAAGTTGATTCAATTATAAAAGTAATTAATTCATCTATGTCAACTTATATACCAGATTCGGACATTACTAGAATTAACAAAGGAGATAGCTTACTTAAAATTGATCTACATTTTGAAAAAGTTTACAACACAGCTTCTTTGGTTTGGAAAAAAACAGATGGATATTTTGATCCTACTGTAGGAGCTCTAGTTAATGCATATGGTTTTGGTCCAGAATTAAATTCAAGTTCAGTTTCAAAAGAAATTCGAAATGAAATACTAGCCTATACAGGATGGGATAAAACTTATTTAAGTTCTGAAAAAACAATAAAAAAAACTCATCAAAAAATATTTTTTGATTTTAATGCCTTGGCAAAGGGCTACACAGTCGATGTAATTTCAAATCATCTAAGATCAAAAAATATTGCTTCCTTTTTAGTTGAGATTGGTGGAGAGATTGTAGCTCAGGGGTTGAGTCCAAAAACTAAAAAAGTATGGAAGATTGCTATTGACCATCCAAAGCAGTCTAAAGAGCGAAAATTTATCCAATTGATAAGCTTAAAAAATAAAGCTTTAGCAACCTCAGGGAATTATCGAAAATATAAAATAAATCCTGAGACGGGTAAGCGTTCAGTCCATTCTATAAATCCGAAAACTGGAAATTCTTTTCCAACAGAAGTTTTGAGTGCATCTGTATTGGCTTCAACTTGTATGATTGCAGATGCATTTGCTACAGCATTAATGGTTATGCCATTTGAAGAAGGTAAGGCTTTAATTGAGAATGAGGCTGATCTTGAAGCATATTGGATTATAGAAGATGAAGAAGGAGAAATTGAAGAGGTATTTTCTTCAGACTTTTCATTGGAATAAAATAATATTAACTTTTAATTGCAACTGGAATAACTTCTTTTTGTAAGCTGTATTTTTTGATTTCAACTTCTGATAACTTATTAGCATATGGAATTCCCTTAGATTTAAAACCAGATTGATTTAAGAGAGAGATAAAATCTTTGCCGTAAATTCTTACATGATCGTATTGACCAAAAATACGACTGCGCTCAATGGGATCGGTAATGGAATTATCTTCAAAAGTTGTTTCTAATTTTTCGTCTATTGGAACCTGAGCTATTAAAGTTCCACCTTTTTTCAAAACTCGGTGTAATTCGCTAATGGCTTGGATGTGATCTTTTACATGTTCCAGTACGTGGTTACAGAGTATTAGGTCATAACAGCTATCGTCAAATGGTAGTTTACAAATATCTACTTTGAAATCGGCTAATGGGGAGGTAAGGTCTGCTGTAATATATTTCCAATGATTAAAACTCTTAAATTTTTTATAAAAAACCTGTTCAGGAGCAATATGTAAAACATTTAAGGGAAGTTTTAAAAAATCTGTTTCTCGATCTAAATAAAGCCAGAGTAATCTATGTCTTTCAAGTGAAAGTGTACCTGGGCAAAGTGCATTATGTCTTATACTTTGATATCCATATGATAGAAATTTTCTATATGAACTTCCGTCAATTGGATCTATAAACCTACTTCCTCTAAAATAAAATCTGATAAGTGGTCTAAACCAAATACTTAGTATAATTAACCAAGTTCTTGGAAATAGATTTAATAAAGATCTCATATTAACAAAGGGTTTTTTCTCAATCCTTCTTCTTCATCGCTTACGATTCCTAGAGCAGAATAAATATATTGGAAACTAGAAAGAAGTTCAGGTTTTCCGTTAACTAGTGCTACATTATGTTCAAAGTGAGCACTTGCTTTTCCATCAGCAGTTAAAATAGTCCAACCATCATTTAGTTGTTTAATACGATAGGTTCCTTGATTTATCATAGGTTCTATTGCTAATACCATTCCATTTAAAAACTTCTTTCCAGTCCCTCTTCTTCCATAGTTAGGAACTTCTGGACCTTCATGCATCACTATACCCAAGCCATGACCAACTAAATCACGTACTACACCATAGCCATTTCCTTCACAGAAGCTTTGAATTTTATACCCCAAATCTCCAATACGATTTCCTTCTTTAAAACTTCTAATTCCTTCATATAAAGATGCCTTGGTAACTTGAAGTAATTTTTCAACTTTAGAGTCAATATTACCAACTGGAAAGGTGTATGCATGATCTCCATAAAAACCATTTTTTAATACACCACAATCAATAGAGATTATATCTCCCTCTTCAAGAGGAATATCGTTTGGAATACCATGGACAATCTGAGCGTTTGGACTTACACAAAGAGTATTTGGAAAATCATATAATCCTAAAAATCCTGGTTCGGCATTATGATCTCGAATAAAGGTCTCTGCAATCTCATCCAATTTTATAGAAGTGACTCCTGGTTTTATTTCTGAAGCAAGTACTCCTAAAGTTTTCGAAACGATTAAAGCACTTTCACGAATTAATTCAATTTCTTCTAGGGATTTTAAAACTATTGCACCCATATTAAAAGCCGATATATGTATTTATGAAGCCACGTTTTATTTGGATTTCGGAAAAGTTTAAAAGATTAAATTCAAAAATTTGAACAATACGATTTATTTCTTCCCCAATCAAGGTTTTAACTTTTATAGCCAAAAACAATATGAATATGAATGAAAGGAAAGTATTCATTATTTTATTAATAAAGATTTTTGAGTCATTATTTTAGGAATTTCGACTTCCAATAAATCTAGTATAGTTGGTGCTATGTCTCCAAGAATTCCTTCTTTTATTCTTTTTTTCTCTTTATCAACTAAGATAATAGGAACAGCATTTGTTGTGTGAGCTGTATTTGGGCTTCCATCAGGATTTATCATTGTTTCACAATTGCCGTGATCTGCAATTACTAAACTAGCGTAGCCTTTTTTAAGCGCGGCATTTAAAACATAACCTACGCATTGATCAACCGCTTCACAGGCTTTAATAGCAGCTTGAAATTCTCCTGTATGTCCAACCATATCGGGATTAGCAAAATTTAGACAAATAAAGTCAGGAGAATCATTTTCAATTTTTTTAATAATTGCATCTCGGATTTCAAATGCGCTCATTTCAGGTTTTAAATCGTATGTAGCTACTTTGGGAGAAGGGCATAAAATTCGTTCTTCTCCATCAAAAGGAACTTCTCTACCTCCATTGAAAAAGAAGGTAACATGTGGGTACTTTTCTGTCTCAGCAATACGAACTTGAGTTTTTCCGGCTTTAGCCAAGACTTCACCTAATGTGTCTTGAAGATTATCTTTGTCAAAAACAACTTTTACTCCCTTAAAAGATTCATCATAATTAGTAAGGGTCACATAGTATAAATCAAGAGGTTTCATTTCATATTTTGGAAATGCATGCTGTGAAAGTACCCTTGTGATCTCTCTACCACGATCTGTTCTAAAATTGAAAAAGAGCACTACATCACCTTGTTCTATTTTTGCTAAGATATTTTCTTTGTATATAGGCTTAATGAACTCATCTGTAATTCCTTGATCATAGCTTTTTTGAAGACTTTTTTCAAAATTAGATGATGGAGATCCTTTTCTGTGGACTAAAAGCTCGTAAGCAAGTTTGACTCGTTCCCAACGTTCGTCTCGATCCATAGCATAATAGCGACCTATTAATGAAGCAAATTTGGTGTGTTTTCCTTGTAATTTATTTTCAATTTGATTAACAAATTTTTTTCCAGATTTAGGGTCGACATCTCGTCCATCTGTAAAAGCATGTAAGTAAACCTGGGGAAGTTCATAATCTTCAATTAAATCAAGAATACCCTCAAGATGTTTGATATGGGAATGAACTCCACCATCCGATAAAAGACCTAAAACATGTACTTTCTTTCTTTTTTTCTTAGCATATTCAAAACATTCAATTAGAACTTTTTCATTCTTAAGCTCTTGACTTTCAACTGCCAGATTTATTTTTGCTAAATCTTGATATACAATTCTTCCTGCACCTAAATTCATGTGGCCTACTTCGCTGTTTCCCATTTGACCTTCTGGTAAACCAACATATATTCCGTCTGTTCTTAGAGTATTTGAAGCATAGTTTTTGTATAATGAATCTATGTAAGGTGTTTGCGCTTGGTCAAGTGCGGATACTTTCGGGTCTGGAGCATTTCCCCAACCATCCAAGATCATCAAAAGGGTTTTTTGAGCCATTAATTTTTCGTAAATATACAAATTTGCATGCTTTCCAATAAATCCAAAAAGCTTAAAAAAAAACTGTTACTTTGTAAAAAAAAGTTGAAAAAAGGCCTTGTTTTTAGATCTACAGGAAGTTGGTACATAGTTGAATCTGAAGGAGTTTTTTATGATTGTAGAATTAGAGGTAAACTACGTTTAAAAGGAATAAAAAGTACCAATCCCATCGCAGTAGGAGATCGAGTCATTTTTGAAGTAGATACCCAAATAACAAAACCGAAAGGAATAATAATTGAAATTGAACAACGTCAAAACTACATTGTTAGAAAGTCTGTAAACCTTTCCAAACAAACCCATATTATAGCTTCAAATATTGATCAGATATTTTTAATTATTACACTACACAACCCTCCAACCTCCACATCTTTTATTGATCGTTTTTTGGTTACTTCAGAAGCCTATCAAATCCCATCTATTCTGGTTTTCAATAAACTCGACACCTGTAGTCCGAAACAAGTGAAAGCAATTGATAATTTGGCAACTATTTACAATAAAATTGGATACCAGACTTTGAAAATTTCAGCAACTGAAAGACAAAATATTGATGGAATTGAAATTATGATGCAAGATAAAGTGAGTATGCTTTCAGGACACAGTGGTTCTGGAAAGTCTACCTTAATTAATGTAATAGCTCCAGATTTAAATTTAAAAACAGCTTCTATTTCAGACCAGTATCAACAGGGTACTCACACTACTACTTTTGCTGAAATGTTTGCTTTACCCAATGGGATGAAGTTGATAGATACACCTGGGATAAAAGGTTTTGGTATGGTGAATATGAAAATTCAAGAAATTTCAAATTATTTTCCTGAATTTAAAAAATTAAAAACGGAATGTAAATTTCATAATTGCTTGCACCAAAATGAGCCTAAATGTGCTGTAATTAATGCTTTTAAAAAAGGAGAAGTTGCAGAAACTAGATACCTAAGCTATTTACAAATGTTAGAAAATGATACATCATATCGTTAAATAAAAGTATATGAGAGTTGTTTTACAACGAGTCAGAAAGGCTCAGGTTATAATTGAAGAAAAGGAAAGTGAAGAAATCGGAAACGGGATTTTGATATTGTTAGGGATTGAAATGGCAGACCAACTGGAAGATGTAGACTGGTTAGTTAATAAAATACTGAATCTGCGAATTTTTAATGACAAAAATGGAGTTATGAATTGCTCGTTAATAGATAACGGTGGCGAGTTAATGATTATCAGTCAATTTACTCTAATGGCAGCTACTAAAAAAGGAAACCGTCCTTCTTATATAAGAGCTGCAAATCACAAACATGCTATCCCTCTTTATAATTACTTTATCAAAAAAGCAGATTCTATTTTAAAGTCTAAGGTAGCAACTGGGAATTTTGGAGCTAACATGAAGGTGACTTTAGAAAACGATGGGCCTGTAACTATTTTGATAGACTCTAAAAATAAGGAATAAGTAACTATAAAATATTTACTTCTGTTTCTAAAGAGATATTAAAAGTTTTTTTGACTGCTAATTGTATCTTTTTAGCAAGATCTAAAACTTCTTTTCCCTTGGCTGTACCTAAATTAACCAGAACTAAAGCTTGATTTTTATGTACTCCAACACCACCGTGAATGGTACCTTTAAACCCTAAGTGATCGATAAGCCAAGCAGCGGGAATTTTAAGTTGTTCATTAGTAGAGGAAAAGGATGGTAGCTCAGGATAGCTTGCTTTTAAAAGCTCATAGTGTGATTTTGAAACTAGTGGATTTTTGAAAAAACTACCGCTGTTACCTAGTATTTTAGGATTTGGAAGTTTAGATTGTCTAATTTTAATTACTGCAGCTGCAACCTGTTGAATCTTTGGAGATCTATTTAGAAACGTTTGTTTTAATACACCATATTTAATATTAACATTGTGAGGAAATTTTTGAAGTTTAAAACATACTGAAGTTATGATATATTTTCCTTTTTTAATGGTTTTAAAAATAGAAGATCTATAGTCGAATCCACAATCTTTTTTGGTGATTATCTCTTCTTCAAGAGTATCTTTATTCAATGCCTTACAGTATTTGAAAACTGAGGTTAGTTCAACTCCGTAAGCCCCAATATTCTGAATTGGTGCTGCTCCTACATTTCCTGGTATTAGTGCTAAATTTTCTATTCCACCATAATTGTGATTCAAACACCACAAAACAAATTCATGCCAATTTTCTCCAGCTTGAACCTCAACAGTGATATTTTCTTTTGACTCTTCTAAAACTTCTATTCCTTTGTTGGCAATAAGGAGTGTCAGACCTTTAAAATTGTCAGTGAATAGCACATTGCTTCCACCTCCTAAAACTCTAAAGTGAATATTTTGATTTCTTGAAATAATTTCTTTAAGCTCATGGGAGTTGGTTATTTTATAGAAGTATTTAGTTTGAACCTCTATGCCAAATGTGTTATAGGGCTTTAAAGAAATATTCTCTTCAAATTTGAGCATAATTCAAGATACAAATTTCTTATAGGCTTCTAAAGCTTTTTTCAAAATTGTTGCTGCCAAAATTAGTTTTTTTTGGTCTAAAATAAATGCTATTCGAACTTCATTAAGTCCCACATTTGGAGAAGAATAAAAGCCTTTTGCAGGTGCTAACATTACAGTTTTGTTGTCTAAGTTAAAGTCTGTTAGTAAGAATTTTGAAAAGTTTTCAGCATTTGTTACAGGTAATTTTACAATGCAATAAAAAGCTCCCATAGGACGTGATATCTTTACATTGGGAATTTTAGCTAACTCTTTTATAAGTGTATTTCTTCTGGCTGTGTATTCTTGCATCACTCCTTCTAAATAGCTCTCTGGAGCTGAAAGTGCTGCCTCACTAGCCATTAATGCATAGGTAGGAGGTGAAAGGCGAAGGTGAGCAAACTTTAGTACATTTTGAATAAGAGATTTATTTTTTGATATCAACGAACCTACGCGAGCTCCACACATGCTGTAACGTTTAGATACCGAATCAATCATCACCGTGTGTTGACTATATTTTTCATTACTCAAAATGGAATAGTGAGGGTCACCACCATATATAAATTCTCGATAAACTTCATCAACTATTAAAAAAATATCGTGTTTAATAGTAAGTTCGCAAAGTGTGTCAATTTCTTTTTTACTGTATACGTAACCTGTTGGATTACTGGGATTACACAATAGAATAGCCTTAGTTTTTGCATTAATTTTTTCATCAATATTTTCCAAAGCTGGAAGCTGAAATTGAGAATTAAATTCTGAGATGACAGGTACAACACTAACACTTGCTGCACTCGCAAAACCGTTATAGTTTGCATAGAAAGGTTCCGGGATAATAATCTCGTCTCCTGCATCACAAATAACGTTAAGAGCAAAAGTTAAAGCTTCACTAGCACCCGTTGTAACAATAATATCATCTGTAGATAAAGATATTTTGTGTTTATTGTAGTATTCAACTAACTTTTTTCTGTAGGATAAAGTTCCTTGAGAAGGTCCGTAGGGCAATAAATCTAAATTTGAGCTTGTTACAGCTTTAATGGCTTCTTTAGGGGCTGCGATATCGGGTTGTCCAATATTGAGATGTAGTACCTCGATTCCATTTTCTTTTGCTTTTTCAGAAAAAACAACAAGCTTTCGAATCGGTGAAGTTGGAAGTTCAATTCCTTTTTTAGATAGATGAGGCATAGGTCAAATAAAGGAGCAAAAATAAGAGGTTTTTTTGCCTTCAACAATTTTTTTAATTCTAAACGGAATTTAAAAAAATTTTTAAACCTTTTCAAGGTATTACAGTTCCTTCAATTTTCAATGCTATATCCAGACTGTTTTTTTGATTTGTTGATACTGTAATTGTTTTCTTAAAAGGACCAATTCTTTTTGTATCATAGCTAACAATAATTTTACTGGCTTCCCCAGGTGCAATGGGAGCCTCAGGTTTTTTTGGAATAGTACACCCACAAGAAGATCTAATATTTGTAATAATTAAGTTTGCAGTTCCAGTATTTTTAAAGCTAAAAACACGTTCTCCATCACTTCCATTTTGAATTACACCATAGTCAATGGTAGTAGTCTCAAATTCTATTTCAGGTGAAGATTGTTGTGCATAGATCGAGATGCTAAAAAGGAGTAAAAACAAATTAAGATATTTCATGATTTTCATAGAAACTGAGTTTAATGGTAAAAATAAAATTTTTCTTTATTAATGAGTCATTATGTTTATAACATTAGTGTTCCTATTTTTGTATAATAAAATCAGATTAAAAATTCCACATGGAAATTCCTTCCAAATTTGATGCCAGGGGAATAGAGAGTAAATGGTATGCTTTTTGGCAAAAAAATAATTTTTTCAAATCTACTCCTGACGAGCGTGAACCATACACTATAGTCATCCCCCCCCCAAATGTAACTGGTGTTCTACATATGGGTCACATGTTGAATAATTCACTTCAAGACATTATTCTACGTCGTGCAAGAATTAGGGGCTACAATGCTTGTTGGGTTCCGGGGACAGACCACGCCTCTATTGCAACAGAGGCCAAGGTAGTTGCTAAATTGAAGTCTGAAGGAATCAATAAAAGCGATTTGACTCGAGAGGAATTTCTAATCCATGCATGGGATTGGACTGATGAGTTCGGAGGGGTAATTTTGGAACAATTAAAAAAATTGGGATGTAGTTGTGATTGGGATCGAACTAAGTTTACTTTGGATCCAGAAATGACAGAATCTGTACTTCAGGTTTTTGAGAAGCTTCATGATGATGGACTCATTTATAAGGGATTTCGTATGGTTAATTGGGATCCAGAGGCTCAAACCACACTTTCTGATGAAGAAGTTATTTTTGAAGAAAAAAATGGAAACCTTTATTATATTGCTTACCAAGTAATGGATAGTGAAGAAAAAATAATCATAGCTACGACACGTCCAGAAACACTATTAGGAGATACAGCAGTTTGCATTCATCCTGAGGACGAAAGGTATTTGCACTTAAAAGGTAAAAAAGTTTGTGTCCCATTGACTGATCGTTTGATTCCTATTATAGAAGATGACTATGTCGCTATGGACTTTGGTACTGGTTGTTTAAAAGTTACTCCAGCACATGACCAAAATGATAAACTTTTAGGTGAAAAGCACCAACTTGATATTATTGATATTTTCAATCCAGATGGAACCATAAATGAAAATGGTGGTATTTATCAGGACTTGGACAGATTTAAAGCAAGAGAGATTATTGCTAAGGATTTAGAAACTCAAGGGTTATTAATCAAAAAAGAGTCACACCGACATAATATTGGTATATCTGAGCGTACGAAGGCCGTTATTGAACCTCGTCTATCCGATCAGTGGTTCCTAAAAATGGAAGAATTAGCTCGACCAGCAATAGATGGGGTTCTTAATTCAGACGATATTGAACTTTTACCTGAAAAATTTAAAAACACCTACCGCCACTGGATGGAAAATATTCGAGATTGGAATATATCAAGACAGCTTTGGTGGGGACAAAGAATTCCAGCCTATTATTATGGAAATGGTAAAGAGGATTATGTAGTTGCTTTAGATGAATTTAAGGCATTGGGAAAAGCAAAATTAAAAAGTGGTAATGATAATTTAACGATAGATAACCTTCGTCAAGACGAAGATGTCTTAGATACTTGGTTTTCCTCGTGGTTATGGCCTATCTCTGTTTTTGATGGTATCCGATATCCAAAAAATAAAGAAATTCAATATTATTATCCAACTCAAGATTTGGTAACAGGTCCTGATATTTTGTTTTTCTGGGTAGCACGGATGATTATGTCTGGGTATGCCTTTAGAGAAGAAAAACCCTTTTCTAAAGTATATCTTACAGGTTTAGTTCGTGATAAAAAGGGGCGAAAAATGTCCAAACAATTGGGAAATTCTCCGGACGCTCTAAAGCTTATTGACAACTTTGGCGCTGACGCAGTTAGAGTTGGACTGATGCTAAGTTCAGCTGCAGGGAATGATTTGCTTTTTGATGATTCCTTATGCCAGCAGGGAAAGAATTTTACCAATAAAATTTGGAATGCTTACCGTTTGATAGTAGGCTGGGAAATTAAAGAAGATTTAAAAGCACCAGAAGTAGCGATGGAAGCCCTTGAGTGGTATGAAAATAATTTTGAAAAAACACTGGCTTGGGTTGATGAAAACTTTGAGAAATATAGAATTTCTGACGCTTTAATGTCTATTTATAAACTTGTTTGGGAGGATTTCTGCTCTTGGTTATTAGAACTTATTAAACCCGAATATGGTCAACCAATTGATCGACAAACCTATAGTAAGGTAATTGTCTTATTTGAGAAAAACTTAAGAATACTACATCCTTTTATGCCTTTTCTAACCGAAGAGCTTTGGCATTTTATTACTGATCGAAAACCAGAGCATGCGCTTACAGTCTCTTCTTGGCCTGAAGCTCAGGATTTCAACGAAAAATGTATATATAATTTTGAATTAGCTCAACAAATCATTGCAGGTATTCGGAATTTTAGAAAACAAAAAAATATTTCACATAAAGAAAAAATCAGCCTATATATCAATGCTGACAAGAGCAGTTTTAATTTTAAATCAACTATTTTAAAATTGGGAGGTGTATCAGAGATGAATTTCTCCAGCCCCCCTAAAGGCTTGATTGGAGGGAATTTTAGAATAACAAATTTAGAACTTTTCATTCCAACAAATACAGCAGAAAATCCAGAGGAAGAAAAGAAAAAATTGACTCTTGAACTCAATTATACTAAAGGGTTTTTGTCTTCGGTTGAAAAGAAACTTTCCAACAAACATTTCGTTGCAAATGCACCTGATAAAGTCATTGATTTGGAGCGAAAAAAAGCATCAGATGCAAGAGAAAAAATTTTATTATTAGAAAAGAATTTGGAATCTCTTTAGGGAAGACGAGCAATTGTTTGAACACCACCTTTAACAACATCATTGACTTTGACACTAATTGGGGTGTTAAGAGGTAAAAAGAGGTCTACTCTAGATCCGAATTTTATAAATCCAGCATCTTCTCCTTGAATAACCTGTATTCCTTCCTCAGCATAATTAACGATTCTTCGAGCGACTGCTCCTGCAATTTGTCGGTATAATATTTCTCCAAAGGTTTTATTCTCAATTACAATAGTTGTTCGCTCATTCAGTTCTGAAGATTTTGGATGCCATGCGACTAGATATTTTCCTGGATGGTATTTACTAAACTTTACTTTCCCACTAATTGCATAGCGAGTTACATGTACATTTAGTGGAGACATAAAAATAGATACTTGGATACGAAGATCTTTAAAATATTCCTTCTCATATACCTCCTTAATGATAACTATTTTTCCATCAACTGGAGCGATAAGATGGTTTTCATTAATTGGTGTTTCACGTTTAGGATTTCTAAAAAATTGAAGAACTAAAACTAATTGAGTTAGGGCTAGGATTTGAAGGCATATTTTTAATAAAAATTGATTATCTAATTTGAATTCAACACCTAAAGTAATTGCAGCAGCAATTACAAATGACGTCATAATAATTTGATATCCTTCTTTATGAAACATAAGCTATTATCATTAAAAATAAATAAAAAAAGGGAGCTGTGAATAGAACACTATCCATGCGGTCATAAAAGCCACCATGTCCTGGAATAAGAGAACCACTGTCTTTAACTTTTGCTTGACGTTTAAATTTTGATTGAATAAGATCCCCGATAGTCGAAGTTATTGCTGTAATTAATGCTAAAAAAGGAAAGGTCCAAAAAGGGTAGGCTGGATGATAAGGAATCAAAATAAAACTAACCAAAAAACACATCAATGCACCTCCCCAAAATCCTTCCCAGGTTTTTTTGGGCGAAATTTTCTCAAATAAAAGTCTTTTACCTAAACCTTTTCCAAAAAGGTATGCAAAACTATTATTTACCCAAATAAGAAGATACATACTTATAGAAATTCCGTTTTCTAATGATGAGCCAAGAGAAGAGGTTGCAATAATAAAATATCCTGAGGCTGCTAAATAGCAAATTGTTAATCCGCTTTTCTGCAATGGTAAAAGGTTTATTTTTTTTTGAGATAACAAGAAATATGAGAGCAAAAAGTTTATTCCAATACAAAGCGACATCAAGGAAAGGTGTATATAAGGATTTATCTTTACATAGTAAAATTGATATACAATAACTCCAAATAGAATAAAAGGAACCGGACTTTTATGTTGAATTAATTTTTGAAATTCGTAAAGTGCTAGAGAAGAAAATATAAAGATGACAGTAATAAAAATAATATCAGAAGTAAGAGCTGCTGAAATGATTAGAGCTGCATAGAGAAGCCCAGATACGCTCCTTATAGTCAAATCTTTCATAAATTAATAATCTTCAAGCAACAAATATATGTTTTTTGAATCAGTCTGCTCTTCTTGATTTTGTTTATCATTAGAGCTTTTCCGTTTTATATTTAGGGTAGTTATGTTAGTTGGAATGGTATTAATATATTTATTTTTTAATTGAGCCATTCCTTGGCTAACATCTCTTGCAATCTGACTTATTTTTGCAGAAACTATTATAGTTTTAGGAAGTGCTTTGATTTTAAAGTGATTGATTTGATTGTTACTAAGTAGGATTTTACCAGTGTTACTTATTAAAAATTCACAATGGATCAATATAGCTTTGAAATTATCTAATTTTCCTGATGCTTGCTCAACAAAACTTACTTGAAAACGTTTTGCAAGATTTTGGTTAAAAGAAATTATTTCACTTTGATTCCAATTATTTTCAGTACAAATTTCTTTAAAGTTTTTTAAAACAAGCTCTGCTGAGTCGTTATAGAGAAAAAATCCTCCAAAGGAAGTGAATTTTTTTACAAAACCTAAATCTAAAGGGCCCTCACTGTCAGGAAAGTAGGGACTTTTTTCTGGCTTTTTTGCCCCAAAAAATTTATTCCATATACCCATGAACTAAATCATTTTTTTTTAACGAGAGCTTTTGCTTCTTCTATTTTTTCATTATTTGTTTTAAAAGGTCTTTTTCCCAAGATATTTTCCAAATCATCTTTAAAAATAACTTCTTTTTCCAAAAGTCGTTCTGCAAGTTGCTTTAGTTTACCTTTTGATTTTTTAAGTAGTTCAATTGCACGATCATATTGTTTTTCAATAATTTTTGAAATTTCTTTATCAATCACCTGGGCTGTTTCTTCGGAATAAGGCTTCGAAAAGCTATAATCAGATTGTCCTGACGAATCATAGTATGTTATATTTCCTAAAGTATCATTTAATCCATAAACTGAAACCATTGCTTTTGCTTGACGTGTAACTTTTTCTAAATCGCTAAGGGCTCCTGTAGATATTTTATTAAAAATAACTTTTTCAGCTGCACGACCTCCTAATGTAGCACACATCTCGTCTAGCATCTGATCTGTTCTAACAATTTGTCGTTCTTCAGGAAGATACCAGGCGGCTCCTAGAGATTGTCCTCTTGGAACAATAGTGACTTTTACAAGTGGCGCAGCATGCTCAAGCAACCAACTGATTATAGCATGTCCAGCCTCATGATAAGCGATTGTTTCTTTTTCTTCTGGAGTTATAATTTTGTTTTTCTTTTCCAAACCACCCACAATGCGATCAACTGCGTCTAGGAAATCTTGTTTTCCAACAGACTTCTTATTTTTCCGAGCTGCAATTAAAGCAGATTCATTACAAACATTTGCAATATCAGCTCCAGAAAATCCAGGTGTTTGTTTTGACAAAAAATCAACATCTAGAGTTTTGACTGTTTTAATAGGTTTTAAATGGACTTTAAAAATTTCTTTTCGCTCATTTAAGTCTGGAAGATCTACGTAGATTTGGCGATCAAATCTTCCAGCACGCATTAAAGCTTTATCCAAAACATCTGCTCTGTTAGTAGCTGCTATAACAATTACATTTGTATTGGTTCCAAATCCATCCATCTCAGTTAAAAGTTGATTTAGTGTATTTTCACGTTCATCATTAGAACCAGTCATATTACTTTTTCCTCTCGCTCTTCCTATTGCATCAATTTCATCTATAAAAATAATTGCAGGAGACTTATCTTTTGCTTGTTTAAATAAATCTCTAACTCTAGAAGCTCCAACTCCGACAAACATTTCAACAAAATCCGATCCAGAAAGTGAAAAGAATGGTACTTTAGCTTCTCCTGCCACAGCTTTAGCAAGTAAAGTTTTTCCAGTACCTGGCAAGCCAACTAATAAAGCTCCTTTTGGTATTTTTCCGCCAAGAACAGTGTATTTCTGAGGGTTTTTAAGGAAATCTACAATTTCTTGAATCTCTTCTTTAGCTCCTTCTAAACCAGCAACATCCTTAAAAGTTACTTTGACGTCTGTATTTTTGTCAAATAGTTTTGCTTTGGATTTACCGATACTAAAGATTTGTCCTCCAGGACCACCACCTCCACCAGACATTCTTCTCATTAAGAAAATCCAAACTCCAATAATAATTATTATTGGTAAAAAGCCAATAATTGTGTCCATCCATCGATTTTCAACCGTAATGAACTCTAGACGGAATGGAATTCCCTTACTTCTTGCTTTTTCAAGTTTTTCTTCAAATAATTCTAGACTTCCAACTTCAAATTGGTAATGTGGTCCTTGACTATTTTCTTGACCTAAAATATTTTTTGTAATTATATCTTGGTGATCACTCTTATTTAAAGCTTCAGGCGTAAGGGTAACTCGAACACTGCTTTTATTTCGTATAACCACAACCTTACTAATATCTCCATTGTTTAAGAATTTTTCAAAGCTTGAAATATTTGTCTTATTCATAGTCTGCCAATCGTTTCCCCCAAAAAGGCTTAGCCCTAGTAAGACAAAAATAATTGCACCATAAATCCAATAGATATTAAATTTTTGAGGCGTTGGTTTTTTTTCTTCTTTCATATTATCTAATAGTTTGAAACAATTTGGGTACTTATAGCATCACCCCAAAGTTCTTCAATGTTGTAAAATTCTCGAGTTTTTCTTTGAAATACATGAACTACTACGTTGACATAATCAATTAAAACCCATTCCGACGTTTCAAGACCTTCAGTGTGTAAAGGTTTTTCATGCAATCTTTTACTTACATTCTTTTGAATTGAGTTTACAATTGCTGATACTTGAGTATTAGAGTTTCCACTGCATATTACAAAGAATTCAAAAGGTGTGTTTTCAATCTTCCTTAGGTCCATCTTTTGAATACTTTCACCTTTAACATTCTCAATCCCTTGGATGATTTCCTCCATAAGAATCATAGCATTTTCTTTTTTATTTGCCATTAGGCATCAATATTTTGCACAAATTTATTACATTTTGTTTCGCTTACGCATACTTATATGACCTATTTTAACTTAATCAAACTTAATGCCACCTCATCTACTAATGATTATTTAAAAAATAAATACAAAAAGGGTAATGTATCAGATGGAGATTTGGTTTGGACAATTAACCAGACCTCAGGTCGTGGTCAACGCCAAAATAAATGGTATTCAGACTTTAAAGATAGCTTGACCTTTAGTATTTTCAGACAATTCAAAGATATTGAAATATCAAATCCATTTTTAATAAGTCTTATAGTTTCAGTGGGAATCCATAAAGCACTTAAAGAACTTAGGATACCTAACCTTAATATTAAATGGCCTAACGACATTTTGTCAGAAAATAAAAAAATTGGCGGTATTTTAATAGAGAATTTTTTTACAAAAGGAAAATTAACTGCTTCAGTAATCGGCGTAGGATTAAATCTAAATCAACTATCATTTCAAAATATACCAAATGCGACTTCTTTAAGAAAAGTTACAGGGATAATTTGGGATCAACAAAAGCTTCTAGATGTCTTGATGCAATATTTGCATAGATTCTTATTTCAAACTAATTTTCAAAACCTAGATAATATACTCATTCAGTATAACGATAAACTTTGGAAAAAAAATAAAAGGGTCGCTTTTGAATCAAATTCATCTAATTTCATGGCTATTCCAAAGGGAGTTTCTATAGAGGGAAAGTTAATTATAGAAACAGATGAAAAACAAATATTAGAAAAAGATACTAATCAAATTCGAATGTTGTATAACCCTAATCTTCTTTAGGAGTCCAATTTGAGGGGTTATTTCTCCAAGTCTCTAGATCTTCTAATTGGTTCTCAGATATTGTCTTCTTATTTAAAGCTGCAGAGAGTAAATACGAATAATCACAAAGAGTTTGAAGTTTAACATTATCTTTTTTAAAGGCTTCTTCTGCGATAGAAAATTGATATGTGAACAAAGCCATCATTCCTAAAATTTGAGCACTCCTTTCTCTCAGCGCTTTTACTGCATTTAAACTACTTTTTCCAGTACTTATTAAATCTTCAATTACTACAACCCTTTGACCCTCCTTAAACTGCCCTTCTATCTGATTCTTTTGACCATGTTTTTTCGGTTCAGGACGAACATATATGAAAGGTAAGTCTAGTTTCTGAGCTACTAGCATGCCAATTCCTATAGCACCGGTTGCAACTGCTGCTATAATAAATGAACCTTCAAAATCTTTTTTAATTTTTTCAGAAATAACTTTACTTAAAAAATCTCTTACTTTTGGGAATGAAAGAGCAATTCTATTATCACAGTAAATTGGAGATTTCCATCCACTTGCCCAAGTAAAAGGATTTTCTGGATTCAATTTAATTGCATTAATTTGTAAGAGATGTAAAGCAGTTTTAGTTGCTATATTTTCATTAATTATCATACACAAATGTATAAAGTTTTTTACAATCAGAAGTCACTTCATTTTACAACTGTTTTAAGTAATAATTCAAAAACCACACCTTTATTTTTTATTAAATATGCTAGTGCAAACTCCATAATAAAAGCCCTTAAAGATAGAGTTGTGACGGAGGTATATTTGTACCACTCAAATGTTAAAAAAATCGAAAAACATTTCTTCAAAACTTTTCCATCTGTGGAAGCTGCAGGGGGGTTGGTTAAGCATCAGGATGGACGGTTTTTATTTATTTACAGAAATAATAAATGGGATCTTCCAAAAGGGAAAATAGAAAAAAAAGAAACTATAATTAAAGCGGCAATAAGGGAGGTTAGCGAAGAAACAGGGGTAAGTGATTTAATCATTAAAAAACCTTTACCTGAAACATACCATATATATAATGCTAGTGGAAAATTTAAAGTTAAAAAAACTAACTGGTTTTTGATGGAGTCGAACTATTTAGGTCCCTTAGCTCCTCAAATTGAAGAAAATATTCAAATGGCTGTTTGGAAAAAAGACACTGAAATACCTGAACTAATGAAAAACGCATATGAAAACATAAAAATTATTTTAAAAGCGTTGGATTAATTTATTTACTGTTTTTTACTGCATCTGGAACTAAAGAAGAATAATCACCATTATTATTAATAATTTCTCTCACAATACTACTACTGATATAAGAATAATCTGCTGCTGTAAGTAAAAAAAGTGTTTCAATACCGGATAATCTCCGATTCACCTGGGCTACACTTTTTTCAAATTCAAAATCTGCAGGATTTCTAAGTCCTCTTATAATGGCAGTAGCATTTACTGCTTTACAAAAATTAATAGTTAATCCTTGAAATGATTCAACTTTAATTTTAAGTTCATGACCATGGGTTTTATTAATAAAATCTAATCTCTCTTTTAAGGGAAACAAATATTTCTTATTTATATTTTCTCCAACAGCAATAATTAATTCGTCACACATTGGTAATGCTCTGAGAATTATATCTTGATGCCCTAATGTAATTGGATCGAAAGAACCAGGAAATACAAATCTTTTCATATTTAACTTAATTTTTAGAGCGTTCTGTTTGAATTAAAATTTTATTCAAAAATTCTGAAAAATCCATTCCTAGTGCATTAACCTGTTGAGGAATTATACTTTTTTTTGTCATACCTGGTACTGAATTAATCTCTAGGATGTGTGGTGTTTCATTGACAAAAATGAATTCACTCCGAATAATTCCCTTCAAGCCTAATTTTGAATAAATCTTTTTTGATATTTGATTTAAATCATTCATCCAACGATTGGATATTTTAGCTGGTGTGATTTCATTAGACTTTCCTTCATATTTTGCAGAAAAGTCAAAGAAATCATTTTCAGAAATAATTTCAGTAACAGGAAGAACAAAAACTTCATTATCAATTTTCACTACACCTACTGAAACCTCACGCCCTTCAAGGTAACTCTCGATAATTAGTTGTGTATCTTCTTCAAAGGCTTTTTCTATAGAATCGATTAAGTCATCTTTTTTGTAGACTTTATATACTCCAAAGCTACTTCCAGATCTATTAGCTTTTACAAAACATGGTAGGCCTACACAATCTATTATTATTTTAGGATCTAAATCATCTCCTTTATCAAGAGTATAATGTTTAGCAGTAGGGATATTCCATTCTCTTAGAACCGAAAGACAGTCTCTTTTATTTAGAGTTAGTGCTGCATTATAACTACTACAGCTCGAAAAAGGGATTTCTAAAAGTTCCCATAGCGCGGAAAGCTGGCCATTCTCGCCCAAAGAACCATGAATGAGGTTGAAAATTAAATCTATTTTAATTGAAATGTCTGATCTATTAAGTGAAAAATCTCCTTTAGAAACATTATAAACATTACTAGAATCGTCTTTTGCAGTCCATGATTCTTTTGTTAAAACAATATAAAAAACTTCCCATTTTTCTCTATCAAGCATAGAAAAAACATTTTTACCACTTTGAAGTGAGATCTCATATTCAGAGGAGTATCCTCCACAAACAACACCTACTTTTTTTCTGTACATTATTTTAATTTCTTTTACAAAGGTATAGCATTTCAAAGCAATCAAAAAGCTCAGGTTTTATTATCTTAGTCAATGAATTTAATCTATGGTTTTTTTACGTTTTTTATTTAGCACATCTTTTGTAAAACAACTTTTCTTTATCGGATTGTCTTCGGTCTTGTTGTTTATTTTTATTTCTTTAAGTCTAAATATTTACACGAAACATAATAATTATCAAGACGTTCCTAACTTTGAAGGCATTCAATTAAGTGAATTGCCTTTTTTAATTGAAGATGTAAACTTGCGATTTCAAATAATTGATTCTTCTCGATTTGATCCAAAAAGAGAACCTTTATCAGTTATTTCACATTTACCTTCTCCAGGAAGTGAGGTAAAAGAAAACCGAAAAATATACTTCACTATTAATCCTTCTGGTTTTAAAAAAACTACAGTACCTAATCTAATTCAAATTACCAAACGAAATGCAGAATCTATTATAAAATCCTCCGGCTTTGAAATTGGAGATTATACCTATAGAGATAATATAGGTAAAGACATGGTTCTTGAAATTCGTTTTAAGGGAAATAAGATCGAACCAGGAATATTATTACCTAGGACTAGTAAAATTGATTTAGTATTAGGAAATGGAAAGAGATAAATCTAAATCTGAAGAAGAAATTCGATCTACAGAATCTCTTCATGAGCATCACTGTTTTACTGCAGCTCAAGGTCAATCACCACTTAGAGTTGATAAATTTTTGATGACTCGTATTGAAAATGCTACACGGAATAAAATTCAACAAGCAGCAAAATCTGGTAGTATTTTTGTTGGAGAAAATGCGGTAAAGTCAAATTATAAAGTCAAGGGTGGTGATCATATCAGAGTTTTATTCTCACATCCTCCATATCAAAACATACTCATACCCGAATATTTACCATTAAATATTGTATTTGAAGATGAAACTTTAATCGTTGTAAATAAACCAGCAGGTATTGTTGTTCACCCAGGCCACGGGAACTATTCGGGGACATTACTTAACGGATTATTATTCCATTTTAGACAATTACCTAAAAACACTAATAATCGACCTGGGTTGGTTCACAGGATTGATAAAGATACTAGTGGATTATTAGTAGTTGCTAAAACAGAATTAGCGATGACTAATTTGGCAAAACAGTTTTTTGATAAAACTTCAAGTAGAAAATACCTTGCATTGGTTTGGGGAGATTTTGAAAAAGATTCTGGAACCTATCGAGGGGCAATTGGACGTAATCCAAAAAATCGATTACAAATGGCCGTTTTTGAGGACAATTCTCAAGGAAAAGAAGCTGTAACTCATTACAAAGTCTTGGAACGTTTTGGGTATGTTACACTTATTGAGTGTCAGTTAGAGACAGGAAGAACACACCAGATTAGAGCACACATGAAATATTTTGGACATACTATATTTAATGATGAACGTTATGGTGGAAATCTAATTTTAAAGGGGACTAGTTTTTCTAAATATCGCCAATTTATAGATAATTGTTTTTCATTGCTACCGCGACAGGCATTACATGCAAAAACTTTGGGATTTATTCATCCTGTAACAGGTAAAAAATTAGAATTTAATTCTCCAGTACCAGACGACTTTAGTGATGCTTTAAAAAAATGGCGTCAATATGCCCAACATAAGAATTTATAATTTAAAAATATAACTCTTTAGCTATATTGATTTGTGAATGGTAATAAAAGCATGTAATTTTATTTATAAAAATTTTATTTATGAAAATATTGATTTCACCAGCTAAGTCCCTTGACTTTCAAAAGTCCTTACCTACTGAACGTTTTACTGAGCCAAATTTTAATGATGAAGCAATTCACATTAACTCTATTCTTAATAAAAAATCTCCTAAAGCTCTACAAAAACTGATGAATATATCAGAAAAATTAGCTCAACTTAATTGGGACCGAAATCAGAAATTTTCTTTAACAGAATCTAAAGAACAAAAAAAAAGAGCAGCAATCTTTGCATTTAATGGAGATGTTTATTCTGGATTTGATATTTACACTTTACCTGAAGAAAAAATTGATAAAATGCAAACTCAACTAAGAATTTTATCAGGTCTATATGGAATGCTAAGACCTTTAGACCAAATTCAACCTTATCGTTTAGAGATGGGAACTAAAATTTCAATTGGATCTAATAATGACCTTTATTCTTTTTGGAAAAAAAAGGTAACAGAACAGCTCAAAGATGAGCTAAAAAAGGATGAGTTAGTTGTCAATTTAGCTAGCAGAGAATATTTTAGTGTTATTGATAGTGATTTAATTTCAAATACTATAGTTAGTCCCGAGTTTAAAGATTTTAAAGATGGTAAACTTAAAATTATTTCTTTTTTTGCTAAAAAGGCACGCGGTATGATGGCACGTTATTTAATAGAACAAAATACTTCCTCTCTTGAGGATATTCATTCGTTTTCAAAAGATGGATATTATTACAGCGATGAAGAGACAAAGAATATAATGTATCCAGTTTTTATTCGTTAATTTTTAAGTATTTTTAAAAGAATATTTTCTTAATTAGAAGGCTTTAAACTTGATGAAATCCCTAGTATATTTTGATCAATATATTTTTTTATAAATAAAGGAGTAATATATTCTCTTCCCTCCAAGTTTTCTGGAACTAATAATAAGTTTAAATCCAGATTTAGATAAGCCTTCAGCATTGGAATTGCAAGTGGGGCATAACTGTAATGCCAAGGTTCATATTTAAAGCCTTTTCTTTCAGAGTCCATAGAATAAGGTCTTAAAAAACCAAATTGAGATGCATTTTCTTCCATCCAAACTCTTAATGCAGCATATGGTCCGTCACCATGAAATTTTTCTGTGATCAATACATCTCCTTGTCTAGGTATAGATCCATCTATAATATCAACATCTGTTCCCCAATGATGCCTAGAAGTTCCTGGTAGAGTAGAATATTCAATTATTTTTTTAATATTTTCATCAGGACTAAATCCTTTAATTTCATTAGATATATATTTTCTATTCCAAATATCTTTTTGACGATTAAATGATCGATAAGCAGAGACAATTTCAATCTTAAATCCTGCCTTTTGAGCAGCTATTTTCATTTTTTCAAAAGCAGCTGCAGTTTCAGATAATAAACCAATAGAATTACTAAATAATTTTGAATCTTCTTTTCCCATTAGTAAATCTTGAGAGAAATTTAATCCATTTTGTGCAAAGAGTAGTTTTAAATTTATAATTAAAACAAGCAAAGACAATGATTTAAAGTTCATTAGAAAGAATTTTAATAAAACGTTGATGGGTTCCAATAGATTCAATCTCAAATTGTTTTCCAAGTGGTTTAAACCCATTTGATTTATAAAGATTATTTGCAGCAACTCTGGAATTTAACCAGATATAATCCACATTTTTATTAATACGGTGAAAAATACTTTTAATCAGAAGTGATCCAATACCATTACGCTGATATTTGGGATCTACTGCAATTGCTCTTAATTGAACACCTTGAAGTTTCTCAAATTGAGGACAAGATATTTGAAATGCACTAAGAACACCAATAATTTTTTTGGCTTTAAAAGCTCCCAAATGGATAGTTTCCTTGTCCTTGTCCATATCAAAGTAACAACTTTTTAAGGGCTTTCCTTTTCTTAACAGAGCATGTCTTAAAGGATATGTCATATTGACCTCAATTTTCAAAATATTAAATGTCATTTTTAAAAATTTACATTCAAAAAGCAATTTTTACCACTTACAAAAGTATCTTTATAAGATGAAAAATACATTTTTTTTGTGGTTTTATCTCCTGTTTTCAATTCTTGTTTTTGGACAGGAGCGAAAATTAATTAAAGGTCAACTTCTATATAAAAATACAAAAGTAGTTGCTGCTAATGTTGTAAATAATACCTCCCAAACAAATACTATTACAGATAGTGAAGGGGAATTTGAAATTGAGGTTGCCGAAGGAGACAATATTATTTTTTCATCTGTTCAATATCAGATTAGGGCGGTAAAAATAACATCAGAAATTTTAAAACAGAATCGTTTAGTTGTAACAGTTAATGAAAATATAAATGAGCTTAAGGAGGTCGTTGTTACAACTGAAGATGTCGAAAAATTTTTAGATCTAAAAGAAGAGGAATTTAAGGGATTTGATTATGATACTGACAAATCCTCTAGATTAGAAAATAAGGCTGTTAGAGATCGAGTAATATCGAATGGAATTGACTTTGTTAACATAGCAAAACTTATAGCAAAAGCCTTTTCTAATAAAACAGTTGAGGAGCAACTTAAAATGAAGCCCAGTGAGATTTTGCCATTGGTTTTTGATGATAGATTTTTTGAAAATGATTTAGATTTACCTCAAGATCAAGTTATGGGATTTTTAATATTTATAGATAATAATATGAAGACTAGTAGCTTGTTAAAGCAAGACATGCAGTTTCAATTGATCGATTACTTAATAAATAGAAGTAAAGAGTTTAAGAATGGTCAAGTTAATTAATAAATACTAGATATAATATGCGGTATTTTCTTCCTATTTTATTTTTATTTTTTTCATCTTCCTTTTCAAATGAGAATGATCATGAATTTTATGTAACAACAACTAATGTTGTATTCAAAGAAGAAAAAAAGACCCTTCAAATAACATGTCAATTATTTATCGATGATATTGAGCTTTTACTAAAGCAGAATAATCCTGAGTTAAGACTTTATCCAGATTCTGATGTAAAAAAAATTGACTTGCTTCTTGAAGAAACTTTTAAAAAGGTATTTCGAATTAAATTAAACCAAGATTGGATAAAACATAAGTTTATAGGCAGGGAATATAAATCTGATATTCTTCAATGTTATATGGAAATTGAAATTTTAGAGCTCCCAAAAATAATGAGTATTCAAAATACTATTTTCTTCAATCTTTTTGAAGATCAACAGAACATTCTTCATTTTAAAAACGGAACTAAACGTAAAAGTTTTTTATTGCATTCGTCAAGAAATATGGTAAGTTTTCCAGTAGATTAGAATGAAGACCTCATTTGTGTATATTTATATTACTTAATTTATTAAATTAAAATATTTAATTATGAGAAAACTTAGTGTCATTTGTAAAATTTTTTTAGCATTAATTTTATTAGTTTCTTTTAATGCTGAGGCTCAAGTCCAAAAAGGCCATAAGAATGATAATAAATTTAGACAACTATATGATCAGTTTGCTGATCCTAATAAATATCATAATGCCTCTGGTGCTCCAGGAGTAGAATATTACCAACAAAAAGTTGACTATGTAATGGATATTGAATTGGATGATGAAAACAGTCGATTGTATGGGAAAGAAACCATTAAATATACTAATAACTCTCCCGACGAACTACCTTATTTATGGTTACAGTTGGATCAAAACATTAGAAAGAAAAATGCTCCTAATCTAGATAAAAATAGTTCAGGAAACTCCGTATCACAAAGTCCATCTTCTTTTTTAAGAAATTACACTAATGAAGATTTTGACGGAGGTTTTACTATTAATTCGGTCCAAGATATTGAAGGAAATATTCTTCCTTTTAAAATAAATCAAACCATGATGCGAGTTGATTTAAAAAAAGCACTTGCTCCAGGTCAAGTTTTTGAATTCAAAATTGATTGGTGGTATAACATAAACAATAGAATGGAATATGGTGGTCGCTCTGGATACGAAACCTTTGAAAACGATGTAAATAAAGTATATACAATAGCTCAATTCTTTCCTAGACTTTGTGTTTATAACGATGTAGAAGGATGGCAGAATTTTCAGTTTTGGGGGAATGGAGAATTTGCACTAGAATTTGGAGATTATGAGGTAAATATAACAGTTCCCTCTGACCATATCATGGAAGCAACTGGAAGTTTACTAAACCCTAAGGAGGTCCTTACAAGAGTTGAATATAGGCGTTTTATAGATTCAAATTCGAGCTTTGATAAACCTATATTAATTGTAAATCAAGATGAAGCTTTTCTTAAAGAATCATCATTTTCAAAAACGAAAAGTACTTGGAGATATGGTGCTAAAAATGTTAGGGATTTTGCATTTGCTTCATCTAGAAAATTTATATGGGAACGTCAAGCAGTTAAAGTTGGAGAAAATAAGGTAATGGCAGTTTCAATTTATCCAAAAGAGGGTAACCCTTTATGGGAAGATTATTCAACAAAAGCAGTAATTCAAACTTTAAAAACATATTCAAAATTTACTTTTGATTATCCATATCCAAAAGCAGTTTCAGTCCATGCAAAAAGAATAGGTATGGAATATCCAATGATTTGTTTCAATTTTGGTAGGCCAGAAGAAGATGGATCATATTCTGAAAGAACAAAATTTGGAATGATCAGCGTAATCATTCATGAGGTAGGGCATAATTATTTTCCAATGATAGTTAATTCCGACGAACGACAATGGGGTTGGATGGACGAAGGCTTAGATACTTTTGTTCAATATTTAACTGAACAAGATTTTGGAGTTTCTTATCCCGAATCTATTGGAAATCTTGAGAAATATCCATCAAGTAGAGGAGCACCAAATAAGATAGTGCCCTACATGGCAGGAAATCAGAATTTCATTTCTCCAATAATGTCTAATCCTGAAAATGTATACCAATTGGGACCTAACGCTTATGCCAAGCCAGCAACAGCGTTAAATATACTAAGAGAAACTATAATGGGGAATGAGGCATTTGACCATGCTTTCAAAACATATTCTCAGCGATGGATGTTTAAACACCCAACTCCAGAGGATTTTTTTAGAACTATGGAAGATGCTTCAGCAATTGATTTAGATTGGTTTTGGAGAGGTTGGTTTTACTCTACAGATGTAGTTGATATCGGAGTTAAGAATGTGAAACGATATTATTTTTCTGATTCACCAGACCAAAAAGCAAAAACAAAACTAGAATCCTATGGGTACAATTTAGATAATCTACCTGATATTGTATTTA